>Ga0315902_10000025_pt1 | contig 236738 bp, 312 predicted proteins | sample LakEriMetagenome_9_FD_203523 | JGI IMG/M metagenome (GOLD analysis project Ga0315902, IMG submission 203523) | Freshwater fungal communities from buoy surface, Lake Erie, Ohio, United States - Buoy 12 MA117 | ecosystem: Environmental > Aquatic > Freshwater > Lake > Lake biofilm | place: USA... | reverse complement strand
ACGCAAAAATAGACGGAACAGCATTCTCTAGTTTTTATAATCCAACAGAATGGACTTTAATGATTGGTGCAAGAAGAAACTATGCTGGAAACTTTCTTGGTTATCCAAATCTTGCAAGAATAAATGATGGAACGAATAACAATAATATTGCTTTTTATGGTGCAGATGCAAGTAATCAACTCACAAACAACAGTATAACTTCTGGTGGAGTAAGTTATACCACTTATGTTGCAAGAAGTATTCCAACTACTGCACCATTTAAGATGATACAAGCACTCAAAAAAGATAGTTCAACTTTTGGTGTTGATGGTGTGATGACTACAACTGATACTTCCGTTGAAATGCCCGTTGCACCAAATCAACTTATTATTGGTGGAGATGGGAAATGGGGAGGAACTATTCAACAGTTACTATACTATCCAACAGCACTTCCTTCAAATCAACTTGTAACCCTCACTAAATAATCAAAAAAGACTATGAGAACTTATAAAACTTATTATCTTCGTTTCGAATCACAAGAAGAAGCAGAAGCAAAACTCACAGAAGTTGAATATAGACACGAAGAACAATATCACGAACAAATCATAACAGAAGGAGAATCTGATGAATACGGAAACCCAACTTTTGATATTACTTATGGTGAAGAACTTCTTACAAGAGTCTGGTATTCAGTTACAGACCAAGTAGGAGATATTGATATTGTTGGTGATATCTGGAATAATGATGGTGTTTATGATGAGGAAACTATGGAAGTCATCAGTCCTCCTACAAAAAAGGATGGGTATTATATCAATATTATTCTTGAAGGTTCTCTTCCAGAAATTCTGCAATCTTACTCTGTAGAACCACAGAACCCTTATAGAGTATTTGCCTAAATACTAAAAACTACCTAGTGTATACGAGGACGGTAGATGGCAATTAAGATACAGGGTACAAATGTAATCGATGATAATCAAGGTCTGAGAATTACTGGTGTATCAACTTTTACGAATGGACCTGTATTCATTGGAGCAGCAACTTCAACAGGAACAGCATCACAAACTCTTCAAGTAACTGGTGGTGCTTATGTTTCTGGTTCTGTCGGTATAGGAACCACAAATCCATCATCATTGTTGACTGTTCAAGGTAATGCATTAATTACAGGCATTGGTACAATCACAACGTTAAGTGGAACTACAGCATCTTTTGGAACACTCAATGTAACAACTGGAAATATTGTTACTGGTGTTATCACAAATGCTCAGGGTACTAATCTTAACTACACTGGTGTTGGTACAATTACTAACTTAGGTGGAACCAACGTTAATTATACTGGTGTCGGTACAATTGCGACACTCAACAGCACTGTTAGTACAATTACTAACTTAGGTGGAACCAACGTTAATTATACTGGTGTTGGAACCATCACTAATCTACGTGGTACTAATATTAATATTAGTGGTATCGTCACCGCAACTGGTGGATTTAATATTGGTATTCAATCTGGTGGACTTAATGTTGTTACCGGAGTCATTACTGCTTTAAACTTTATTGGAGCAGGAAATACCTTTAGTTACAATTCCACAACTAAAATTGTTGATATTAGTATTTCTGGTAGTGGCGGTAGTAGTGGCGTATCAATTTCAACTAATACTACAAACCAGGCACAATTTTTAACATATGCAGTTTCTACAGGAACAACAACTGGATTAGGAGTTACTACATCAAGTCTTGTATTTAATCCATCAACAACAAGACTTGGAATTGGAAATACAAATCCAGCATTTACTGCAGATGTTACGGGAGACTTAAGAATTAGATCTACAAATACTTTAAGATTCGGTGGAACTACTGGTACAACAAATTTTTATATACAATATAATTCAACAAATAATAGTTTAGACTTTGTAGCAGGATAAGATTATGCCAGTTGTAGGACGACTAGATCAATATGCAGCGTTAGTAGCGACTGAATTTGATGAAACGACCGCTAATAATATTGGTGTAACTGGTTTAAGTACATTCTATTCTTCTGAATTTTCTGAGAATGTTGGTGTTACAACAATCACTGCAAATATTTTTGCACCATATGATATTGTGTATGATGACTTTGCTGGAGCAGTTTATGGTCCAGGACGGGGTAGATATATGAGACATAATACAGATAAGAGTGCAATTATCTATACTGAGATTGATGAGATTACACAATTTGATCCAATTAGTGCTACCGTAACACCATCAGTTTCTACATTAAATGAGGGATCTTCAGTTACATTTACAATTGCAACAACAAATTTTACGTCTGGAACTTTATATTGGACACTCAATTCTCTGAGTGGAACATTAACAGGATCTGATTTTTCTGGTGGAGCAATACAAGGAACGGTTACAATTACTTCGAGTAGTGGAAGTGTTTCTTTAACATTGGCAAACGATACAACTCTAGAAGGGACAGAAAGTTTTCAACTTTTACTTAGAAAAGATACGTTCACTGGAAATGTAGTTGGAACAAGTTCTGTTGTTACCATCCAAGATACATCTACTCCTCCATCAGCAGGAGTTTTTGCAAGCACTAGATCTGTTGCTGAAGGATCTTCTGTAACTTTTAGCATTTATACTAATAATTTTTCTTCTGGAACTTTATACTGGACCATATACACTGCTGCAGGTACAATTGTAGCAGCAGACTTTTCTCCAGCAGCATTGTCAGGATCATTTACAATTACTTCAGGATCAGGAAGTGTAACATTAAGTGTAGCAAGTGATTCTACAGATCCTGGAGATAAATTTTTATTAGAGGTGAGAACAGATAGTATCACAGGAACAATTATTGGAAGAAGTGATGTAATTGAGATTACTGAACCACCAGCATCTCTTTATTCAATTGCATTGGGAACAAAAGCACCTGTTTATGGTGCAGGTGGAGGTACTTATCCCCCAACAGGAAGTTGGACAGGACTTCAAAATGCTTCTGCTGATGATAGTTTTGTAACAATTAACATTCCATTTACATTTACATTCAATTCAACTGGATATACAACAACGTATATGGGATCAAATACATATCTTACATTTGGTTCTGGATCGTCAGCTTTTAATGGTTTGTCTGCATCCAACCCAGCATTAAATAAATTTATGTTTGGTGCTTCTGATAATTCTTTTCAAAGAGTTTCAAGTTTTGCTTCTGGAACAAATTATGTTCGCATTCGTTATGAAGGAAATGGTTCGACAAGTGGAACGGTAGGATCTCCTGGAATCACTCTTGAAATTACTTTATTTAATCCATCTTTATTTGGCAATAAAAATGTTCTTGAATTATTAGTTGGAAATCATAATCGAACGGGTGGGGTAGCAAACGTTGCAAATACATCTACAGCATATGCAACTTATACACAAGCAGCAAATCAAAGTTATGTTTTTGAAGGAAATAGCACTGGAACGTCTTGGACAATTTATACTGGTTATTATGTTTCTGGAACTGATTATTAAGACATGAACATAAATAAAATAAAAAGTACCAATAGTTATGGCTAGAAAAGCAATACTGGAAACTGGATATACATTTACTCCTTCTACAAATACTGTAGTCATTCCTCGTGCAATACCTAGAGAAAGATTAATTTTAATTACAAACGTAACGACAAATACAGTAATTTATAATTTTTCTGATAATAACTTAAGAGCAACTTCTTATACAATCGCAACTTCAAGTGCTGGAGTTACAACTACGACACTCGTTTTAAATTATAGTACTGCTTCAATGAGCAGCACTGATAAACTTCAAATCATTGTAGATGAATATGAGGAGAAGTTCTTACCAGCTGAGATTGTCACTGATCCTGTTAATAAGTTCAGAGTATCAGAACCACAGGCACTGATTGATACCGACTTTGAATATGGTACTCAGATCACCAAGTGGGAAAACTTGGCAATGATTAATAATCGTCCATTTGTATTTTCATCTCCTGTAGGTATTGCAACAATTAATTATATTTCATTACCTACAAATTCTAGAACAGTGAGTGTAGGATTGCAGGCAGCTGCTCCTGGAGTTGGAACAGCAATTACAGTTCAGGACACATATCTTTCCATTGCAAATGGTAATTTTATTGTGGAGACTGTAACTGGTTCGGGAAACACAATATTTACATATACTTCAAGAGCATCAAATACAACATCAATTAATCAATTACTTGATTCCAATAAAACTGGTATTTTTAGTGGAAGCACTTATACAAATGCTGCAATTGGTGGAACTCCAACATTTGGATGGACTTCTGGAACAGCAATCCCAGTAACGACAACAGTTCCTCATGGTCTTGCTATTGGAAATGAGGTTGCAATTGTTGGATCATCTCAAGTAAATGCAAATGGATCATATGTTGTTGCAAGAATCAATAGCAATACCCAGTTCACTTATTATTCAACAACAGCACCAGCAGCAAACCCAACAGGTGGAAGAATTTTTGTAAGACCTCAAGGACAATTTTTACATAGACCATTTGATGGTGGAGTTATTTTTTCAAGTAATGCGAATGCTAACTTTGAGACTGCGATTCGTCAAACAAGAAGATATTTCCGTTATCAGTCTGGTAAAGGTATTCAGGTCAGTTCTGGTACAATTTTAAAACCAAACCTACAATTAGACTCTTTAACATCTATTGGTACAACAGTAACGGTTCAGACAAAAGAGCAGCATAATATTCAACCAGGAACTGTCATTACTGTTTCTGGAGCAAATGAATCTGGATATAATGGAACATTTACTATTAATAACATTACTGGATATAACACATTTCAATATACTGCATCAACTGTTCCAACTGCAACTCCAGCATCAGGATCTTATAATGCATCAGTATCTTCTTGGTATGGGTGTGTAAATAGACTTGGAATCTTTGACTCTCAAAATGGTCTTTTCTTTGAGTTTGATGGCCAACAACTTTATGCAGTTCGTAGAAGTTCAACATTCCAACTTTCTGGAAAGGTTACTGCCACTAGTGGTATTAATACAATTTCTCAAACAAATGCATCATTTCCAACATATTTCTCAAAACAATTAGATATTGGAGACTTTGTTGTCATTCGTGGTCAATCTTATCGTGTTGTTGATATTGCAAGTGATACATCGATGACTATTTCTCCTTCATACAGAGGAGCAAGCTCAGACTATGTGATTATGTCCAAAACAACAGAAACAAGAATTCCACAATCTCAATGGAATATTGATAAGTGTGACGGCACTGGTCCTTCTGGATATAATATAGATCTCACCAAGATGCAGATGTTCTACATTGACTACTCTTGGTATGGTGCTGGATTTATTCGTTGGGGACTTAGAGGATCAACTGGCGATGTCATTTATTGTCATAAACTGATTAATAATAATGTCAATGCAGAAGCATATATGCGTTCAGGAAACTTACCTGGACGTTATGAATCTGAAAGCAGACCTCCAACAACAAAAATTTCTAGCAATGTTGCAGAATCTGATAACTATGTTGGTGTTGCAAGTACTGCAGGATTCCCTCCCTCAGGAACTATATTGATTCGAAATGCATCCACTTATGAGTATGTAAATTATGCTGGTATTGGAACAACATCATTTACAAATGTTACTCGGGCCCGATCTGGAAATGCATCATTATCATTAACAGGTATTATTACAGGTCAAAATGTAGCAACAGCAACTACAACAAACCTTCAAGTCGGTCAAAGAGTTATTGGAGGATTCCCAGAAGGTACATTTATTAGTTCTGTTGGAGTTGGAACTATTGTTTTAAGTCAAGGAGCAACATCTCAAAATCCAACTGTAATCGCTGCACCAATGGGAACTGGTATTGCAGGATCTTCATTTACTTATTCACCTGCTGATCCTGTTGCTGTTGAACTTGCATTCCCAACATTTGGTCCCTCTATTTCACACTGGGGTACATCGGTGATTATGGATGGAAGATTTGACGATGATAAATCTTTGATCTTTACGTTCGGACAACAAACAGTAACTGCCGTTGCTGCTGGTGCATCGAGAGCACTGTTTTCGATTCGTGTTGCACCATCGGTTGATAATGGAATTGCAGCAGCATTTGGGGCAAGAGAACTTGTTAATAGACTTCAATTGACTCTGGACAGTATTGGTATTTCAATTCGTGGTGGTACTGGTAACTTGCTGATTACTGCAATTCTAAACGGAACTCCATCGTCAACAACGAACTGGACAAATGCTGTTGGTAACGTTACTGGTGCTGTAAACTCTTCTCTTGCTCAAATTGCAAACTATGCAGGAGGAACAACAACAGTTTCTGGAGGTGAGACGATTGCTGGTTTCTATGTAAGTAGCACTGATAGACTCGATCTTACAGGACTTAGAGATCTTGGTAATTCAATTCTTGGTGGTGGAGGAGTAACATCTAGAGAACAAATTTATCCAGATGGTCCTGATGTTCTTACGTTTGTTGTTACTAACTTAGCAGCTTCTGGATCTGCAGATGTTTTAGGTAGACTTTCTTGGACGGAGGCACAGGCATAAGAAATGGCAAAACTCAAATCTGGTACAAGGATTTACGGAACAGCGACTATTGATACCAGTGCTACTGTAGGAACAATACAAATTGGATCAGGTATTGTTACTGCAACTGCTGGTGTTGTTACATACTATGGAGATGGATCTAAATTAACAAACATTGTTAGTCCTACTGCTAATTTAAATATTTCAACCACAACATCTTCATCTTTTAATTATGTAACACTAGTAGCAAGTTCATCAACATCTGTACTTGGAATTTCTTCAACATCAACTCCACTTGTTTTCGTTCCATCAACAGGAAATCTGGGTATTGGAACAACAAATGCAACGAATACTCTTACAGTAACTGGTAGTGGAACATCAACATCTCAATTATTTGTATCAGGTGTATCGACATTAGGAACTCTGAAAATTAGTTCTGGAATTGCTAGTGCAACCACTGGAATTATAACATATTATGGTGATGCAACTCGTGCCGTTGATGGGACAAATTTTAATGTTGGAGTTACAAGTGCTTTTTCAACAACACTGACTGGTCTTGGTGCAAACATTCTTAGTTTACCATCAACTACTGAAAGGCGATATTTAATTTATTCAATTAACGTTGCAAATGTTGCTGCTGGAAACACAGAAATTAATGTTATTGGTGCCTTTGATTTTAGTGGTGGGGAAAGAAGTTATTTTGCTTACAATATTCCCGTCCCAACAGGAACATCCGTAGAACTTTTAAAACAACCTCAAGTTTTGAATCCATCTGATAGCATTGTAATGAGATCCACTGATTACAATAGAGTTGGAATTGACAGTATTGCTCAAGTTTATGTTACCTATCAGGAAAGAATAGATACAAATTATTTTGGTGTTGGACTGGGAACTGTTGGAATTGGAACAACGGATCTTTCTACATTATATACATCAACAACTTTTCCAAGTGTTGTACAATCTATTCGATTAGCAAATAGAACAGACTCTGGTGGTTATCCAATTTCAGTTTCAATAACAAGTGGACTTACAACAATTAATTTAGTTGATAATTTAATTATTCCAAAATATGCAAGTGTAGAAATTTTAGATACACAGAAAAGATTAAATCCAAATGATATAATTAAAGTTCAAGTTGACCAAACTTCTACAATCGACGTTCAAGTATCAGGTAAAAAAATAACTTTATAATTTTATGGCAGATACTCGTGGTGTTTTTAGTTTAAAACTTGCATATAAGATAAAACGTCTTGATGAATGGGTTCCACTAAATGATGTTTGGTTATTGGCACCAATACCAAACACTGGATACTTTGGTGGTGGTGTTGTTCCTGGTCCAGCAGTACAATCAGCAATGGATAAGGTCACTTATTCATCAGATACCACAGCAGCAGTCCCTGGTGCCAGATTAAGTGTTGCTCGTTATACTCTTGCTGCTACAGGAAACTCAACATCAGGATATTTTGGAGGTGGAAGTTCCGTCGGCCCAAATTACTCAACACTCGATAAGGTAACTTATTCAACAGATACAACCATAGCACTTCCTGGTTCAGGACTTTTAAGTGTTGCTCGTAGTGCTCTTGCTGCAACAGGAAACTCAACAGCAGGATACTTTGGTGGTGGTAGTACTCCTGCACCAGCAACTTATTCAACAATGGATAAGGTTACTTATTCAACTGATACTACTGCTGCTGTTCCTGGTGCTGCATTAAGTATCCCTCGTCAAGGACTTACTGCAACAGGAAACTCAACTGCAGGATACTTTGGTGGTGGATTTTCTTCAATTTCAACAATGGATAAGGTCACTTATTCATCAGATACCACAGCAGCAGTTCCTGGCGCTGCTTTAAGTGGTGGTAGACGTGGTGCAGCATCTACAGGAAACTCAACTGCAGGGTATTTTGGTGGTGGTAGGCAACCTACTAATGTAGATTTAACGACAATGGATAAGATTTCTTATTCAAATGATACTAGAACTACTCTTCCTTCTACTGGATCATTAAGTGCTGCTCGTAATTATTTAAGTGCAACAGGAAACTCAACAGCAGGATACTTTGGTGGTGGCGGCGCTTCTCCAAGATCAACAATGGATAAATTAATTTATTCATCAGAAACTACCGCTGCAGTTTCTGGTGCCGCATTAAGTGCTGCTCGTTATGGACTTGCTGCATCAAGTGCCAGAGCAAATTCACTTCCAGAATTACCTCTCCAGTCAGGACCTTCACTAAGATTTTCTGATGCAACTCCATCACCAAACACTGGATACTTTGGTGGTGGTGGGTTTCCTGCAAGATCAACAATGGATAAGGTTACTTATTCATCAGACACCACTGCAGCAGTTCCTGGAGCAGCATTAAGTATTGCTCGTTATCTTCTTGCCGCAACAGGATCTTCAACCGCAGGGTACTTTGGTGGTGGTGGGTTTCCTATAAGATCAACAATGGATAAGGTCACTTATTCAACAGACACCACAGCAGCAGTTCCTGGAGCAGCATTAAGTGTTGCTCGTAGTGGTCTTGCTGCAACAGGTAACTCAACATCAGGATACTTTGGTGGTGGTGGTGGTGGTGGTTCAAGATCAACAATGGATAAGGTCACTTATTCATCTGATACCACAGCAGCAGTTCCTGGTGCCGCATTAAGTGCGGCACGATATGGACTTTCTGCAACAGGAAACTCAACAGCAGGATACTTTGGTGGTGGTAGTGGTCCCAGATCAACAATGGATAAGGTCACTTATGCATCAGACACCACAGCAGCAGTTCCTGGTGCCGCATTAAGTGCAGCACGTTATGCTCTTGCTGCAACAGGATCCTCAACTGCCGGATACTTTGGTGGTGGCAATACTCCTGGACCAGTATTATACTCAACAATGGATAAGGTCACTTATTCATCAGACACCACAGCAGCAGTTCCTGGTGCTGCATTAAGTGTTGCTAGAGATACTCTTGCTGCAACAGGATCCTCAACAGCAGGATACTTTGGTGGTGGTGCTCCTGGTCCATTATCAACAATGGATAAGGTCACTTATGCATCAGACATCACAGCAGCAGTTCCTGGTGCATCATTAAGTGTTGCTCGTTATGGTCTTGCCGCATCAAGCGCCAGAGCAAACGCACTACCTCAACCACCAGCAGCAACACCCACACCAGCAACTGTATTCGCATCATCACCAAACACTGGATACTTTGGTGGTGGTTCTCCTGGTCCAGTATCAACAATGGATAAGGTCACTTATTCATCAGATACAACAGCACAAGTTCCTGGTGCATCATTAAGTGCTGCTCGTTATGGTGTTGCTGCAACAGGAAACTCAACCGCTGGATACTTTGGTGGTGGACTTGCTTTTCCTGCAATATATTCAACAATGGATAAGGTCACTTATTCATCAGACACAACAGCAGCAGTTCCTGGTGCCGCATTAAGTGTTGCTCGTGCTTATTTAGCAGCAACAGGTAACTCAATAGCAGGATATTATGGTGGTGGTCGTGTCTCACCAAATAATTATTCAATAATGGATAAGGTTACTTATTCGACTGATACCACAGCAGCAGTTCCTGGTGCCGCATTTAATCCTGCTCGTGGTGAATTTTCTGCAACAGGAAATTCAGATGCAGGATACTTTGGTGGTGGTACTTCTCCTGGTGGTACTTTATCAACAATGAATAAGTTGACATATTCAACGGATACTAATAGTGCTATTCCTAGTGCATCATTTAGCACTACTATTGGTGGAACTGGATCTACTGGAAATGCAACTGATGGATATTTTGGTGGTGGTGCTCCTGGTCCATTATCAACAATGAATAAGGTCACTTATTCTACTGATACAAGATCAACAGTTCCTGGTGCTGTATTAAGTGCTGTTCGATATTTTCTTGCTGCAACCGGGAACTCAAGTGCAGGATACTTTGGTGGTGGTAATCCTGGTCCAAGATCAACAATGGATAAGGTCACTTATGCATCTGATACTACTGCTGCAGTCCCTGGTGCTGCATTAAGTGTTGCTCGTAATACTCTTTCTGCATCAAGCGCAAGAGCAAATGCATTACCACAAACCTTTGAGACTCCATCATTCGCACCTACTCCGAACACTGGTTACTTTGGTGGTGGTAGTCCTGTGGCATCGACAATGGATAAGGTGACCTATGCATCAGATACAACAGCAGCAGTTCCTGGTGCCGCATTAAGTGTTGCTCGTAGATATGTTGCTGCAACAGGAAACTCAACAGCAGGATACTTTGGTGGTGGCGAACCTGGTCCAGTATCAACAATGGATAAGGTCACTTATTCATCAGATACCACAGCAGCAGTCCCTGGTGCCAGATTAAGTGTTGCTCGTAATGGTCTTGCTGCAACAGGATCCTCAACAGCAGGATACTTTGGTGGTGGCACTGTACCTCCTAGTTTTTATTCAACAATGGATAAGGTCACTTATTCATCAGATACCACAGCAGCAGTCCCTGGTGCCGCATTAAGTGCAGCACGACATGGTGTTGCTGCAACAGGAAACTCAACAGCAGGATACTTTGGTGGTGGTGCTTCCCCTAGTTTAGTATCAACAATGGATAAGGTTACTTATGCATCAGACACCACAGCAGCAGTTCCTGGTGCAAACTTAACTGTTGCTCGTTATCTTCTTGCTGCAACAGGAAACTCAACCGCAGGATACTTTGGTGGTGGTTCACCTACATCATCAATAATGGATAAGGTCACTTATGCATCAGACACCACCGCCGCAGTTCCAGGTGCCGCATTAAGTGTTGCACGTTTTGCTTTTGCCGCAACAGGTAACTCAACAGCAGGATACTTTGGTGGTGGTTTTAGTGGTAGCATAAGATCAACAATGGATAAGGTTACTTATGCATCAGATACCACAGCAGCAGTTCCTGGTGCAGCATTAAGTGTTGCTCGTAATGGTCTTGCAGCATCAAGTGCCAGAGCAAATGCACTTCCAGAAACAGCACCTGGACCATTTGTTGTATAATTAGTGGTATAATAATCAAAAAGACTATATGACTTTAATGATTGGTCTTCCCTGCATGGGAGGAATTGTGAGTGAAAAAACAACTCTTGGACTTTTCAATCTAGGGAAAGCACTAGTCCGTAACAATGTTCATCACGGACTCCTGACCCTGACAAACTCTTCTCTGATTACTCAGGCAAGATCTAAGGTTGCCAACTTTTTCATTAACAATACAGAACACGAGTATCTCTTTTTCCTGGATAGTGACATTGGATTTAATCCAGAAGATGTGCTAAAATTAATGGCACATCAAGTTCCAATTGTTTCTGGTGCCTATCCAATGAAGATCATCCCAGAACGATACTGTGTAGATATCGTTCAACCAGAAGAACGACACGGAGATCTAGTCAAGATCAATGGAAATGGAATGGGATTTGTTCTGATTCATCGACAGGTGTTTCTAGACATCGCAAAACAATATCCAAATCTTAAATACATTCCATCAGACTATCATTCTGATACTCCACATACTCCAGCAGAGATGAATAATTCTTATCATTACTTTGCGGAGCATCAGAGTCAGAATGGATTTATGTCAGAGGATAAGAGTTTTTTCCACAGAGCACAATCAGTCGGTTATAGTATCTGGTTAGACACAACAATCAAACTGAATCATACTGGTTATCACATTTATCAAGGATAGTATTATGGCAACTCAAATTACAGGTGGAACTGAAAAATGTTATATTCGATTGGCAGAACATTATCAGTTACCTGAAAATGTTTTTGTATCACACTTACCAGAAGAAATTAAAAAATCGAATCATCAATATAAAATTCTTTGGGCACATCATGCTTATGATCAACCAATATTTTTAAATTTTGATCATACAATTGTAGATCATATTGTATCTCCTTCTCAATGGAATAAGGATCAGTTTGTAAAATACTTAAATGTTCCTGAACACAAAATTACAGTAATTCCAGTTGGAATCTATGATATTTTTTCACATTCAATTCAAAAAACAAAAACAATGATCTTTACTTCAATTCCTTATAAGGGTCTTGAAGTATTATCAAAAGTGATCCCATTGATCCAACAATTTCATCCAGATACAAAGTTTAAGATTTTTTCTTCGATGTCTTTGTATGGAATTTCAAATGATCCTTTTATTGAACTTTATGAACATATTAAAACATTACCAAATGTAGAATACTCCCGCGCAGTTACTCAGGAAGAATTAGTAAAACATTATCAAGAGTCTGCATTTTTTATTCATCCGAATATTTGGGAAGAAACATTTTGCCAATCAATGTGTGAGGCAATGCGTTGTGGTGCTTATCCAATCATCACAAATATTGGAGCACTCGCAGAGGTTGCTGGAGAGAAGAATGCAACTGTGGTTCCAATTGAAGGTGAGAATACATCCAAAGGTTGGAAGGTCACTGAGAATTTCCTGGTTAACTTTGCTAATGCCTGTTGCCTGGCATTGGATTATTATGAAAAGGAACCGAAGTTCTATCAAGAAGTTTCTAAGATCATTTCGGATTATGTGACCGAAAAATATGACTGGAAAAAGATTGCAGAGCAATGGAAAAATCTGATTGATACGATACAAAATAAAAGTGTAGAGAAAAGACCAGTGTATTATTGTATGGTAAGCACTCATGATACAGAGCAATACACTAACTTGGCAATTGATTCTTTCTTCAAAAATACTGATTTAAATGAACATGATAAATTTTTCTTAATTGATAATGACAATCAATATCAACTTTCAAATTATCAAAATAAAATCACTGTAATTTCAAATAATACTCCAAAAACTTTTGCGGAGAATATGAACTTTATCATGAAACTTGCTGCTGTTGATCGAGTTGACTTTTTTGGTTTAAGTAATGATATAGTTTTTACTGAAGACTGGAATCAAAACTTCACTGCTAGAAACAAAATTTTAGTTCCATTGTGTAACCAAAAATTACCTGGAGAATATGGGAGTTTGAAAATTAAATCAGTGATGGATATTGAAGATTATGATAATAAAGAACAGGAGTTAAATACATTTTCTAAGTTGATCGATTCAAAAACATTAAATCTTAATAAAACAATTATTGGATTTTATTGTTTTTATATTCCTTGTGAAGTTCTATTAAAAGTTGGATTTCTAGATGAAAACTTTAAGAACGGTGCTGAAGATACGGACTATCGATTAAGAGCACAACAACTTGGATTTGATGTTGATATTAACTGCGAATCTTATCTACTTCATTTTTGTGGTAAATCAACTTGGAGAGGATCTGAATCAAAAGAAGTAACCTTAGAGCGAGAAAAAAATTATCGAAATTATTTTGAACAGAAGTGGGGAAAAGAAATTGCTAATCAAGTTCTTGCTCAAAGTTGCGTCTCTTGAAATTACCCTATATAATATGATAAAATGTCTATACATTTGACAGAAGTTATGACTAAAGAAAATTTTGCATTGACTTATACACCAATCAACGCACAAGAAGCAGTTCTGAATGATGATTACCTGGCACAGGCATCTCAGAATGTTTTTGCCTGGGAAGAAAGTGATAAGGAAATGGCACAGGGAAGAACCAACTTCCAAATTGAAAAGTTCATTGGTCTGAATACTCATAATATCTCTGTATCTTTCGAGCACATTCTAAAAGAACGTCGTATCATGGCATCGGGATACATGTTCAAACTCATCGAAATGAAAGAGAGAGTTCGTGAGTTTGAGTACAAGTGGAACGATAAGGATAAGACTCAACCCATCATGTGGGAAACTGGTGGTCCTGGTGGTGGTAAGAAACTCTGCTGGTATGATCTTGAAGAACTTGAACTAACTCATTATCTGAAAGGTAGTGAGATGGAAATTCGTGATCGTCTACACCAGATGCAGCACCTGGATAAGATGCTTGCAAAACTGGTCGAACAGAACGGTGGTACTCCTCCTACCAGAGAGCAGTTCCTGGAAGAGAACCAAGAGTATTGGGATACTCGTCTTGCAGAACAGGCACTGGACGATCTGATGGCAGCACAGACTGGTATCTCTGGTGCAAACCTACAGGCAATGCGTCGTGCATCTGCTCCTGCAATGGTTGATCCAAGAAACAATTTCAAGGAAGGTTATCTGCCAATGAATAAACTTCTTGATCATCAGGGAAGAATGGAGTTTATCAATGATCTTCAGGGTAAAGTGATGAGAGGTTATGAGAAGATCACTGGTGCTGATCTTGGTTATGGTGCCGCAATCAAACCTGCAGAAGAACAGAAAAAGATTTCTGGAACCTATACCGAAGAATGACCGAACAGATCATTATCGTTGATGACCTTTATGATATTGCACACCAGTATCATAAAGGTTTTTTTGAAAACCAGTGTGTGATTACTGATGAGACTGTAGGAAAAATCTCACAGATCATTGGGAATCCGATTGAAATTATATCAGCATCCAATCAAACTGGAAGTCTTCCTGGTGTAGTTGCACACCTTGAGTGTGATTGGATCGCTCTGATTTATTTGACTCTACCTCTTGAGTCATTTGGTGAGTTTGGAGTCAAGTTTTACTCTCACCTTGCAACGGGATTAGAAACATTTCCAACAAAGGAAGAGATGATTCAATATCAGATTGATGAGAGTCAACTGAGTCAAGTCTTCTCTTCTGATCTGAGTTTGTGGAAAGAGTACGGTAACATTCCTGCAAGGTATAATCGAATGGTTTTGTTCCGCGGAAATCGTTGGCATTCTTATGAGAGTAAACTAAATAACTCTATGCTTTATCAGAAGATAATAATAAGAAATGCCTGATACACGGGGGGTTTTTGGACTATTTGATGTTGTTGATAATTCATTAGCAGGAGATTATGTTCCGCTAACTGATATATGGGTTTCACCATCACCACTACAATCAGTAGCATCAAATACTGGATACTTTGGTGGTGGTTTTGCTCCTGGTGCTTATTCGACAGTAGATAAACTTAATTATTCTACTGATATTACTGCGGTAGTTCCTGGTGCTGCATTAAGTGCTGCTCGTTATCAACTTGCTGCAACAGGAAACTCAACAGCAGGATACTTTGGTGGTGGTTTTGCTCCTGGTGCTTATTCGACAGTAGATAAACTTAATTATTCTACTGATATTACTGCGGTAGTTCCTGGTGCATTCTTAAGTGTTGCTCGTCGTGCTCTCGCTGCAACAGGAAACTCAACGGCAGGATACTTTGGTGGTGGTCTATTTCCTGGTGTTCCTGGTACATATTCAACAATGGATAAGTTGACTTATTCAACTGATACTACAGCAGCAGTTCCTGGTGCCGCATTAAATGTTGCTCGTTTTGGTTTTGGTGCGACAGGATCCACAACAGCAGGATACTTTGGTGGTGGTTTTGAGGGATCTCCAAGATCGACAATGGATAAGGTTACATATGTTTATGACACATGTAGTCTCATTCCTGGTGCAAACTTAACTGTTGCTCGCTATTCTCTTGCCGCAACAGGTTCTTCAACAGCAGGATACTTTGGAGGTGGATTATCTCCTTCTAACGTATCTACGATGGATAAACTTACATATTCATCAGATACAACTGCTTTAGCACCAACTAGCGCAAATTTAAGCACTGTACGTAGTAGTCTTGCTGCAACAGGAAACTCAACAGCAGGATACTTTGGTGGAGGAAATTCACCTGGCGTAAGTTCGACGATGGATAAGTTGACTTTTGCAACAGAAAATACTTCAGCAGTTGCTACAGCAGCTTTAAGTATTCCTCGCAATACTCTTGCTGCACTGAGTTCAAGAGCAAATGCACTGCCGGGAGTAGTAAGTACTTTACCATCATCTGCATCATCAAAATTTATTGATGGAACTTTATCTCCACAAACAGGATATTTTGCAGGTGGTGCTTCCAGCGCCACAGTTGATAAATTAAACTATTCAACAGATTTAACTGCAGCAATTCCTAGTGCTTTTTTTGCGGTTGCAAGAGCTCAACAAGGTGCAACAGGTAACACAACAGCAGGATACTTTGGAGGTGGATTTGATTATAGTATATCAAATTTTGTTTCATCGGTACAGATAATAACTTATGCGGCAGATACAAATGCAGTAGCACCAACCACAGCATTTTTTAGTTCAATCAACTATGGTCTTTCCGCAACAGGAAACTCAACAGCAGGATACTTTGGTGGTGGTAGTCCTGGCACTAGAATGTCTAAATTAAGTTATAATTCAAATACTATGTCTGATCTTCCTGGAGCAGCATTAAGTATTAGTCGCAGTAAACTTGCCGCAACAGGAAACTCAACGGCAGGGTATTTTGGTGGTGGATTTAATAATATATCAAGAATGGATAAGGTCACTTATTCGACTGATACTACTGCAGCAGTTCCTGGTGCTTCATTAAGTGCGGCTCGAGCCGCTCTTGCTGCAACAGGTAACTCAACAGTAGGATACTTTGGTGGTGGTTATTATTTTACGGGATCTGCATTTAATTATCATTCAACAATGGATAAGGTCACTTATTCTACTGATACTACTGCAGCAGTTCCTGGTGCTGCATTAAGTGCTGTTCGTTATGGTCTTGCCGCAACAGGATCTTCAACAGCAGGATACTTTGGTGGTGGTGGTACTTCTGGTCCTGTAAGCTCAACAATGGATAAGGTCACTTATTCATCAGATACCACAGCAGCAGTTCCTGGTGCCGCATTAAGTGTTGCTCGTTATGATCTTGCCGCATCAAGTGCCAGAGCCAATGCATTGTTTCAACCACCAGCAACGACAGTAACACCTACAATTTTCAATGCATCTGTACCAAACACTGGATACTTTGGTGGGGGAGGTCCTAGTCCTTCAACATCATCATCAACAATGGATAAGGTTACTTATTCATCAGATACTACCGTAGCAGTTCCTGGTGCTTCATTAAGTGTGGCACGTCGAGGTTCTGCTGCAACTGGAAATTCAATATCAGGATACTTTGGTGGTGGTATTGTATCTCCTAATTTATATTCAACAATGGATAAAGTGACTTATGCATCAGATACAACAGCAGTAGTTCCTGGCGCTGCTTTAAGTGCTGCTCGTAAATACCTTGCCGCAACTGGATCTTCATCCGCAGGATACTTTGGTGGTGGTAATCCTGTGGCATCGACAATGGATAAATTGACTTATTCATCAGATACCACTGCTGCGCTGCCAGGTGCCTCATTAAGTGCTCGTAGTGGTCTTGCTGCAACAGGTAACTCAACATCAGGATACTTTGGTGGTGGTTTTCCTGGTCCATTAACAACAATGGAAAAGGTCACTTATTCGACCGATACTACATCAGCAGTTCCTGGTGCAGCATTAAGTATTGCTCGCTATTCTCTTGCCGCAACAGGTTCTTCAACAGCAGGATACTTTGGTGGTGGTGTTCCTGCATCATCGACAATGGATAAGGTGACTTATTCAACTGATACTAGATCAACAGTTCCTGGTGCCGCATTAAGTGCAACACGTTATTCTCTTTCTGCAACAGGATCTTCATCCGCTGGATACTTTGGTTGTGGTTTTAGTGGTGCCATAGTGGCAACAATGGATAAGGTTACTTATGCATCAGATACCACAGCAGCAGTTCCTGGTGCCGCATTAAGTGCTGCTCGCACTTATCTTGGAGCAGCGAGTGCCAGAGCAAATGCACTACCTCAACCGACTTTTCAGACAGGAACAATATTTTCAAATTTTGGATATTTTGGTGGTGGTATTGCTTCTTTCGTATATTCAACAATGGATAAGGTTACTTATGCATCAGATACAACAGCAGCAGTTCCTGGTGCAGCATTAAATGGTGCTCGTTATAATCATTGTGCAACCGGAAATTCAACAACAGCATATTTTTCTGGAGGTCCCCAGCCAGGGTCTAGTTCGGATTATTCTTTAATGGATAAAATTTATTATATAACAGATACAAAAACAATTATATCTGGATCCAGTATAACCAGAGATCGTAGAAATATTGCTGCAGTAAGTTCTCCAGCAGCAGGATACTTTGGTGGCGGTGGTTTTCCCGCTGCACCTGGACCATATTCAAATGCAAGTAAACTTACATATTCTACTGAAATTATTTCGCAAATTCCTTCCTTAAGTTCTCCTCGTTATGGTGCTAGTGCAACAGGAAACTCAACTGCAGGATACTTTGGTGGTGGAAATAACTTTACTCCACTTCCAGGTGCAAGAACAACAGTAGATAAGATCACTTATTCAAATGATTTTATATCAGCACTTCCCACTGCAGGATTTTTAAGTGTTGGTAGTAATGTTGCCGCAACAGGAAACTCAACAGCAGGTTACTTTGGTGGTGGTTTTGTTAATCCCAATGCATATTCAACAATGGATAAATTAACTTACTCCACTGATACAAGATCAACAATTCCTGGTGCCTCATTAAGTGCTGCTCGTGATAGTGTTGTTGCAACATCATCTTTAGTGGCAGGATACTTTGGTGGTGGTGGTTCAAGATCAACGATGGATAAGGTCACTTATTCCATTGATACAACAGCAGCAGTTCCTGGTGCATTTTTAAGTGTTGCTCGTAATAATTTTGCAGCATCAAGTGCAACTAGTAATGCATTACCAGGTAATTCACAAATATCATTTAACGTATAATTAGTGTTATAATATTCAAAAAACTATGAGACGTAATATTATTGTCATTGATGATTTCTATTCAAACCCTGATGAGATTCGACAGTTTGCTCTGAATGAATCATATCCAGAACCAACGGATGGGTACACTTATCCTGGAAAGAACTCAAGAGACGGTTACTACCCAGAATCACTACATCAAAAGTTTGAGTCAGTTCTGAATCGTAAACTGACTCCTGCACAACCAAACGGATATTTTCGTTTGTCATTAGAGACGGATACCTACCGTCAGGATGTTCATGTCGATCCTGTCTGGGAGTTTGGTGCCGTCTGTTATCTCAATCCACCAGAACAAGTCATTAATGAGGGTGGCACATCATTCTGGGTCCATAATAAAACTCATACAGAAACCTGTCCACGCACAGATGATGAAGCAAAGTATCATGGATACTCATCGGCAAAAGAAGCATGGTGGACAACAGTTTATGGTGAAGGTTTAGATCGTTCTAAATGGACTCGATACTTGCTTTCACCCATGAAGTATAATAGAATAGTCATATTCAAAACAAATCTGTGGCACTCTCATAATTATAACTTCGGAACCAATCTACAAAATGGTCGTCTAGTTCAATTATTTTTCTTTAATCCTACTGAATGGTGATATGAATAAAACTTATTATTTTATGGCAGGTCTTCCACGATCTGGCAGCACTCTATTGAAAAGTATTTTGAATCAGAATCCAGAACTTCATACAGAACCAGTGAGTCCTGTCATGGAACTGATGTATTGGAACGATCATTACTTTTCTGATAGTGAGCAGTATCTTGGGTATCCAAAACCAAAATCGGCACATCGGATTGTTTCCACGATCATTGAAGACTACTACTTTGATGTGGAGAAACCTATCATCATCGATCACTGTAGGGCATGGAGTAATAATATTGAACGCATCAAAACTTATATCACACCAGAACCAAAGATTATCTGTCCTGTTCGAAACATCACAGAGATTCTGACTTCCTTTATTACCATGATCCGACGCAATTCAGATCAGGTTTCTTTTATTGATCAGCACCTGATTGAAAAAGGATATCCAATCACGGATGACAATCGGTGTCACTATCTGATGAGTAAAGAAGGTATTGTGGAACAGGCACTCTGGGCACAATCACAGGCATTCATTCGTGGTGATCAAAAGCATCTGTTAATGGTTGAGTATGATGATTTGATTGAAAAACCCAATGAAACCATGAATCGAATCTATGAGTTTCTGGGAGTAGATTCTTATACTCATAACTTTGATCACATTGAGAATACACATCGTGAGATTGATGATCAGTGGTATCTCAAAGACATGCATCATGTTCGTGGTAAATTGGAAAAAGTGTCCTCAAAACCAGAAAGTATTTTGAGTGATGAGATTCTAAATAGGTATAGTAACTTGGAATACTGGAAGTATTCTAATCATAAGTATTATTAATAATGCCAAACACCAGAGGAGTATTTACATTAACATATATTAGAGAAGAAAAAATACCTTTTACTAATGGATGGATTTCATTATCTGATGTTTGGATATCTCCTTCTCCATTAGCACTGCCACTTGCAGGATACTTTGGTGGTGGTTTTCTTTCTCCTGCTCCAAGATCAACGATGGATAAGGTTACTTATGCATCTGATACAACAGCAGCAGTTCCTGGTGCAAACTTAAGTGTTGCTCGTAATAGTTTAGGAGCAACGGGATCTTCTACTGCTGGATATTTTGCGGGTGGAAATTCCTCCGGACCAATTCACTCAACAACTGATAAGGTCACTTATTCGACTGATACAAGATCAACAATTCCTGGTGCTTCATTAAGTTCTCCTCGTTATGGATCTGGAGCAACAGGAAACTCAACCGCAGGATACTTTGGTGGTGGATCTGAACCAGCATATGTGACAACAATGGATAAGATCACTTATTCAACTGATACTAGATCAACAGTTCCTGGTGCCGCATTAAGTGCTGCTCGTTATTATCTTGCTGCAACAGGATCTTCATCCGCTGGATACTTTGGTGGTGGTACTCAAAATGTAGTTCCTCAACCAATATATTCGATAATGGATAAGTTGACTTATTCATCTGATACAGCAGCAGCAGTTCCTGGTGCATTTTTAAGTGATGCTCGTTTTAGTCTTGCTGCAACGGGATCTTCAACCGCAGGATATTTTGGTGGTGGAACATCTTCTGGTGGTGCAAGATCAATAATCGATAAGGTTACTTATGCGTCTGATACCACAGCAGTAATTCCTGGCACATTTTTAAGTGCTGATCGTTATAATCTTGCCGCAACAGGAAATTCAACAGCAGGATACTTTGGTGGTGGAAATAGTTCTCCAGGATTTCCCATACCAGTAAGATCGACGATGGATAAGGTATCATATTCTACTGACACACGAACAACAGTTGCTGGTGCCTCATTAAGTGTTGCTCGGGTTAATCTTGCAGCATCAAGTGCATTTTTCTTTGCTCCATCAGACCCACCAACAAGATTTACTGATGCAACACCAGCACCAGACACTGGATACTTTGGTGGTGGATCTGGTGGTGGATTTCATACAACAATGGATAAGGTTACTTATGCGTCTGATACTACAGCAGCAGTTCCTGGTGCATCATTAAGTGCTGCACGTTATGGTTTGGCAGCAACAGGTAACTCAACAGCAGGATATTTTGGTGGTGGTTATTTTACAGACATAATGGATAAGGTTACTTATGCATCTGATACTACAGTAGCAGTTCCTGGTGCCGCATTAAGTGTTGGTCGTTCTTATCTTGCCGCAACAGGAAACTCAACAGCAGGATACTTTGGTGGTGGTTTAGGACTTACATTGATGGATAAGGTCACTTATTCAACCGACACAACAGCAGCAGTTCCTGGAGCATCCTTAAGTGTTGCTCGTTACTATCTTGCCGCAACAGGAAACTCAACATCAGGATACTTTGGTGGTGGTAATCCTGGTCCAAGATCAACAATGGATAAGGTCACTTATTCATCAGACACCACTGCAGCAGTTCCTGGTGCCGCATTAAGTGTTCCTGCTCGTTATGGTCTTGCCGCAACAGGAAACTCAACAGCAGGATACTTTGGTGGTGGTCAAACATTCTCAACAATGGATAAGGTCACTTATTCATCAGACACCACTGCAGCAGTTCCTGGTGCCGCATTAAGTGCAGCACGTGGTTATCTTGGTGCAACAGGTAATTCAACAGCAGGATACTTTGGTGGTGGTCCTGGATTCTTAGAAATGGATAAGGTCACTTATTCATCAGATACCACAGCAGCAGTTCCTGGTGCAAACTTAAGTTATCCCCGATTTGGTCTTGCTGCATCAAGCGCAAGAGCAAATGCACTACCACAACCACCAGCACTCACTGCAACACCAGGAACAGTTAATGTAACAGCACCAAACACTGGGTACTTTGGTGGTGGTTCTGCTCCTGGTGTAAGATCAACAATGGATAAGGTCACTTATTCAACTGATACAACAGTAGCAGCTCCTGGAGCAGCATTAAGTGCTGCTCGTTATCGTCTGGCAGCAACAGGAAACTCAACCGCAGGATACTTTGGTGGTGGTCAGGTTCCTGGTGTCGGAAATTATTCAACAATGGATAAGGTCACTTATTCATCAGACACCACAGCAGCAGTTCCATTGGCTAAACTATCTAGTGCTCGTGAAATATCAAGTGCAACAGGATCTTCAACAGCAGGATACTTTGGTGGTGGATATGGATTTCCCTCACAAATATCAACAATGGATAAGGTAACTTATTCATCTGATACCACAGCAGCACTTCCTACTGCTGGATTTTTGAGTGTAGGTCGCACTTACGGATCTGCAACAGGAAACTCAACCGCAGGATACTTTGGTGGTGGTTATGGTACTAGTACAGAACTAAGATCGACAATGGATAAGTTAACTTATTCTACTGATACTACAGCACAAGTTCCTGGTGCCTCATTAAGTGCAGCACGTTATCATCTGGCAGCAACAGGAAACTCAACCGCAGGTTACTTTGGTGGTGGCACTCCACCCAGTCCGGGATTGACTGGTGTTGATCGATCAACAATGGATAAGGTCACTTATGCGACTGATACTACAGCAGCAGTTCCTGGTGCATTTTTGAGCACCAATCGTTGTAAAGTTGCTGCAACAGGAAACTCAAATGCAGGATATTTTGGTGGTGGAGCGTCTTATGGTCTTCCTCTTTTTTCAAGAATAGATAAGGTCACTTATTCTAATGATACAACAGCAGCAGTTCCTAGTGCATCATTAAGTGTTGCTCGTAGTGATCTTGCTGCATCAAGTGCCAGAGCAAATGCATTGCCACAACCAACCTTTGAGACCCCATCATTCGCACCGACTCCGAACACTGGATACTTTGGTGGTGGTTTTAATCCTGGTGGTACAAGATCAACAATGGATAAAGTTACTTATTCAACAGATACAACAGCAACAGTTACTGGTGCTGCATTAAGTGCAGCACGTTATGGACTTGCTGCAACAGGATCCTTAACCGCAGGATACTTTGGTGGTGGTTTTCCTGGTCCCCAGTCAACAATGGATAAGGTTACTTATTCCACTGATACAACAGCAGCAGTTCCTGGTGCAGCATTAAGTGTTGGTCGTTTTAGTTTTGCTGCAACAGGATCTTCAACTGCAGGATACTTCGGTGGTGGAGTGGGATCAGCATTCCCTATACCCAATTACTCAACAATGGATAAGGTTACTTATGCATCTGACACCACAGCAGCAGTTCCTGGTGCCGCATTAAGTGCTGCTCGTCGTTATCTTGCCGCAACAGGAAACTCAACTGCTGGATACTTTGGTGGTGGTCTTCCTACATCATCATTAATGGATAAGGTCACTTATTCATCAGACACAACAGCAGCAGTTCCTGGTGCAGCATTAAGTGTTGCTCGTTCTCAACTTGCTGCAACAGGTAATCAATCTTCTGGATACTTTGGTGGTGGTTCTCCTGCACCATCGACAATGGATAAGGTCACTTATTCATCAGACACCACAGCAGCAGTTCCTGGTGCCGCATTAAGTGGAACACGTTATCGTCTGGCAGCATCAGGAAACTCAACTGCTGGTTATTTTGGTGGTGGTGGTCCTGGTACATTCTCAACAATGGATAAGGTCACTTATTCATCAGATACAACAGCAGCAGTTCCTGGTGCAGCATTAAGTGTTGCTCGTAGGTCTCTTGCAGCATCAAGCGCAAGAGCAAACGCATTGCCACAACCGACATACCCTGCATCATTTAACGTATAATTAGTGTTATAATATTCAAAAACTTATGATTGAAAATCCTTTATCTTATGTTTTGATCAAACCAAATGTGATCAATGAACATGGTGTTCAAGAAATAGTTCAACATATCAAGTCTTCAACAGCAACTGATCTAGCAGTCTTTGATCCACATAAGTCAAATGAGACTGGTGGTAAGGAATGGAGAGTCGATAAGACCATTCGTGACACACAACATATTGAGATGGGCCCGATTCAACCAAAGATCATTGAGTTGATGCACAATGTCGTCAAAGAAGTTGTCAATCCTTTTTATGGTGTAGAAATCTGCGAAAGTGAAGTTCCTCAGATTTTGTCCTATGGAATTGGAGGTCACTACTGCCCACATATTGATGGTGAATCTCTTTGGCAGACTCCTGATGGTGAACTGATTTGGAAGAAATCAACCGAACGAGATCTATCAATGGTCTTTTATCTGAACGATGACTTTGAAGGTGGCGATTTTATATTTCCAGATCTCAAGATTCGTGTGAGACCAGAACCAGGAATGATGGTTTGCTTCCCATCTAATCATCATTATAAGCATGGAGTCGAACCAGTCACAAAAGGAAAAAGATATTCGATTGTTTGCTGGGCAAAGGTCAAAGGGTTTCCTACAATGGATGATCAAAACAAGGAACTCTCTCAAAAGTATGGGATTGCCATAAATAATTAAAGATTTTTCAAATTACAATGCAATATATCAAACATTATTATGTTGATGATAACAATAATTCTTTTTGTTGTGAACTTTCAGAACCAAATTATAAGAGACATCCTTATAAAGAATATGCTGGACTGGACGTGAAAGTTTGGTTAAAAGATTCCGAAGGTGTAGATGTTTGTCTTTCTGAAGTTCCAGACTCAACTGCAGTAACGACGATTGTAAGTCCTTGTGGAAAAAATAGTGTTCAAGTTTTGACTGAAGAAGAATATAACTCAGTTGCAAATTTTTACTTGAAGTCTATATCACTTCTTTTAGAATCTGAAACAGCAAGAAGTTCTGGTGATGAAGAAACTGCATTGGAAAAACAGACCGCGGCCACAGAAAAACTTTCTGAAGCATCTGCTGCTCTTCATGCTCTTTAACTTGACACCTGATTCAAAATCCTTTATAATATTCAAGTCTTCACAATCCTTGTAACTTTGGGAATGAAGACCACTTCTCTGTGGTGGGAGAGGTGAGTTGGTGGTTCATAAGGAGGGTATTACCCTCCTTTTTTTCTATTATAAATTACTATAAATCTTTTGCTACTTATGAATTTTACTGTATACTCAAAAGAAAATTGCCCATATTGCTATAAAGTTAAACAAGTATTAGAATTGACAGGAAGTAACTTTGTAGTGTATAATTTAGGAGAACATTTTACCAAAGACGAATTTTACGCAGAATTTGGAGAAAGTTCCACATTTCCTCAAGTCATTTGTGATGATAAAAAACTAGGAGGATGTACTGATACAGTTAAGTTTTTGAAAGAGAAACAAATTGTCTGATAAAAACATAAATAACTCTGACCACAGAAATCGTGGTGTTGAACTCATTCTTAATGGAGGCAAACGAAAGCAAACTCAACCATTCCATATCATTTTTGAGAAGATAGTTTGCTTTCTGAATCGGGAAGTTACTATCTATTTTGAGTTTTCCTTTAAGGCAAGGAAAAGAAAAGTAATTTCCCGGAGAAAGAAAAATGTTAGCAGTTAGTTTAGTCTTTGGTTCCTTTCTAACCATACTGTTTCTTATAGTGGGACTTATAACTGGTTGGGTAGCAAGAGAATATATGATGAATTATCAAGATACACCTAAACTTCATCCAGAATTTTTTGATGACAAAGGAAATGTAATTGCAGATGAAGTTTTAGCAGTAAGTTTTAATCCTGATTATTTCCTTGATGAGGATTTAGATGAGGATGATGAAGATTAACTAAATATTGTAAATGATTTTAGATTCTGGATTTTTATGACTACGACAACACAAAAAAAAGCATCGACTAAAGCAAAAGTTATTTCTGTTAAAACAACAGACGACCAAATTAAAGAATTGCCAACCAATCCTTTTGCATTTGAAGTTCTTCAACTTGTTTCGAAACAAAGATCAAATGTAAAAAAAGTTGAAGTTCTAAAAAAATATGAACATCTTTCATTGAAAGCGATTTTTATTTGGAATTTTGATGAAAGTGTTATTTCAATTCTTCCACCTGGAGACGTTCCTTATGCAAGTGTTGGGGAACAAAATTCATTTAGCGGCACCATGAGTGAAAAAATTGGAGATGCTGTTACTAAAATGCAAGAGGTAGGAAGTAATTCTCTTGGATCACAAGATCAAGGATTTTCTTCAATTCGTAAAGAATATGATAAATTTTATAATTTTATTAAAGGTGGGAATGATAGTCTGAGTTCTCTTCGTAGAGAAACAATGTTTATTAATATTCTTCAAGGACTTCATCCTCTTGAAGCAGAAATCCTAATTTTATGTAAGGATAAAAAACTTGGAGAAAAATATAAACTCACAAAGGAAATTGTCTCTGAGGCATATCCTGATATTCACTGGGGAGGTCGTTCGTGAGTCAAGTTCATGATGTAATTGGAGTAAAGCAAAATACGGAAAATAATATGGACCATTGGACATCAGCAGAAAAAGAAACTTGTAAGTCACGTTATGGTTGTGATATTCTGATTGAAAATGGTTCATATACTGACGTTTGTACTAAAGAAGCTCCAAATGATGCTTATATCATAAAGTATTTTGTAGATGAAAAGATCTGTTTTGATCTTACAAGAGGAAGTAGAATTAAATTGTTTGATATGTACTGGGATAAGTTTCGTGGCAATCTGAAGAGTATTGACTTTGGATACGGACGAGTCAATCCAAAACTCTGGGGTTACAAATCCCCCGAAAAGAAAAAGCGAAAGTGATTTACAAAATGCTGGGAAAAAATCCCGGCAATTTTTTTGCCCCCTTAAGATTTGTAAAAGTGTAACATTTTATACACAGTAATATTGCTATATAATCTGAAAAGGTCTATAATGACCTTACGTTCATCTGGAAACAGACGGAAGTAAGCCGACGCGGAACGGGATGCCTATGTTTTTCTATACCTACTACTCATACGAACCTTATGGTCGTGGATATATTGGTTCTAGGGGTTCTTCTGTAGAACCTTCTATGGATTTTTATATGGGGAGTTATACGGATGAAACTTTCAGTCCAACTGAAAAAATTATCCTATCCATCCACGAGACTAGAGAAGATGCACACTTAGCAGAAATAAAACTCCATGAGTTCTTCTCTGTTGATGAGAATCAACACTTCGCTAATAAGGTGAAGTCAACAAAAGTTGGTCTATGCTCCTATGGTATGGTTCGTGTGAATAATGGAATAGAAGAAAAACTAGTCCATAAAAACCAAATACCTAATGGTTGGGTTAAAGGTAGACTGAGAGATTTATCTACTTATATCAACACTCCTGAAAAATATCTAAATGATAGAAGAAGGGGTGGTGGATATAAAGTTTTCTTGGAAGACGTAGATAAAAATCCTTCTATCTTAGATATACCTATTAGAGAACTTGGTGAAATGTATGGGACTAGTCATACTTCTATTCGTAGGTGGAAAAAGAGTAGGTCGTTCATTCGGTATTCGCAAATACCGAACGCAAACGCCGACTGAAGGAACGCTCTTTAACCTAAAAAACTAAGGAGAAACCTAATGTCTAAAGTCGTATATCGCGGCATTGAATATGATACTCAAAAGCGTCTTGAGTATCAACAACAGATGATGCAGCAACCCCAACAATACAACGAAACCTATCGTGGTGTTAAGTTTGTAAAGGAGGGGCATAAGTGATGAAGAAAATTAATGTACTTCAACTTATTAAAGATCAAAAGAAAAAAGAAGATCGTAAATACAAAGCACAACTTGCAATGGCAATGCGATGACATTAAGGAGGGTTGATCCCCTCCTTTTTTTATGCTAAAATCTTGAGAGAGAATGATATCTTATGGACAAAGACAAACTAAAACTGATTGTTCGTAATCTTGAACTCTTGGTTGATTCTCTTAAGGCAGAAATTTATTCTGATACATCTGCATATAAGTACACAGAACCAGAAGTAAGAAAACGACCAATTTTAGATTACGACGAAATTTTTGAGGACTCTGATTTAGATGACTAATAGAGCAAAAGAACTGGTAAAGTTGCTTGAGAAACTTACAAAACAAGAGCATCTTTACACTGCTGAAAAAATTATAGAAATGAAACAACAACTGCGAGCATTGAAAGAAGAACTCGCAGAACTGGAAGCAAAAACATCAAAAGGATTTGGAAAGAAATGAAACCTATTAAAGCAAAAGATCTTCTTGAACTTGATAAAAATCTTGAAGTAGTAGTTCTTCAATGCTATGCACTTCCAGAACAAGTCATTTATCAGGCAGGTAAATGTGATTATTCTGAAACTCCAATTCACAACCAAACTATTCCTAGTCCAAATGAATGTGGTGAATGGGTTGTAGAGCGTCTACTAAGCAATGAGAAAGGGCACTGGGGCCCCCTAGAACACCCTTCTATTACTTTTTCAGTGTCTGGGTATGTTCATAATGTTGCGATGCAGGCACGAACTCATAGAGTGGGTGTAACTTTCGATGTTCAATCTCAACGTTACACTGGTAAGCGAGTAATCAAAGTTGCAAGCGGTGAACTTAAACCAGAAGATGTATTTTTTGTGCGTCCTCCTGGATTTTATACTAATCGGTATGGTAAGAAGTATGATTGGACAGCAGAAGATTATCAAGACGAACTAAACTGGATTGTAGAAGGTTGCAAGCGTTATGCGACAAAATACGAAAAAGGAATGTGCGAAGAGCACATTAGGGACTATCTTGCACAAGCAATTCGTCAGAACTTTGTGGTTTCTTTTAACTTACGTTCTGTTCTTCATATTATGGATCTGCGAGCAAAAATGGATGCACAATTAGAGATTCAAGCATTGTGTGAGCAATTTGTCCCTCTTCTTCAAAAATGGTCACCAAATGTTTGGAAGTATTATGAAGAGAAAAGACTGCATCGTGCTCGTCTGAGTCCATAAATAAATGTGCCTTAACTTGGTGACACATTTAAGGCAGAATAAGGGGGCAGAAATGCCCCTTTCTATTATAAATACTTATGTCACCAAGTTAAGAGTAGTATGAAACATTTTTATGTGTATTATTCCTATGAGGAATATGGGAGGGGTTATATTGGAAAAAGAGAATGTGATTGTCTTCCAGAAAAAGATGTAAATTACTTTGGAAGTTTTCACGATAAGAACTTTAATCCATCTCAAAAGATTATTTTAGAAACTTTTGATAGTGTAGAAGAAGCACTTGAAGCAGAAATAATTCTTCACAATTTTTATGAAGTAGATAAAAATCCTCATTTTGCGAATAGAGCAAAACAGACTTCAACTAAATTCTACTATTGTTTGAATGGAAAAAATAACCCAATGTATGGTAAAATAGGAGAGAAACATCCTGCCTACGGATATAGACATAGTAAAGATGTTTTACAAATGTTTAGTGACCGCCAAAAAGGTGAAAAAAATCATATGTATGGTAAGTTTGGTAAAGATCATCCATCCTATGGATCAAAAAGGAGTGAAGAAACTAAAAGAAAATTGAGTGAGAGACAAATTGGTGAAAAAAATCATAGGTATGGTAAAAAATCTTGGAATAGTGGGAAAAGTGTTATGATGTGGATTACTGATGGCAATGAAAGTAGATATGTTTTTAAGGAAAATGAAATACCTCAAGGTTGGAGGAGAGGAAGAACCTTTACAAGAAATACCAATAAATAATTTTTTATATACAAGTTTTGAGAGTAAAAAAAATGCCAACATACCCAATCATTAATAAAAAAACTGGGGAACAAAAAGAAGTTGTTATGAGTATTCACGACTGGGATCAATGGTCAAAGGATAATGTTGACTGGATTAGGGACTGGAGTGATCCATCAACCGCACCAAGTGCCTGTGAAATTGGGGAATGGCGGGACAAACTGGTTGCAAGGAACCCCGGATGGAACGATGTGCTTGCGAAAGCCAGCAAGGCTCCGGGCTCAAGAGTAAAGAAAATTTAAACATCTGAATAAAATCTAATGGCAAGAAGAAAAAGAGGCAACGTTGATCAACCTATCGGAGTTGGTTTGACTGCAAAGCAGATGAAGAGGAGAAAACCTCTAAGTGCTGATTACTTAGTTGACATTGATCCCCTTACAGACAATCAAAAACGTTTGTTTGAGTCTTATAATGATGGTAAACATATTGTTGCCTATGGATGTGCTGGGACAGGTAAAACCTTTATCACACTCTATAATGCCCTTGCAGATGTTCTCGATGAAAGAACACCATACGAAAGAATTTATCTTGTTCGTTCACTTGTTGCAACCAGAGAGATTGGATTTCTGCCTGGAACTCACGATGATAAGGCAGATATTTACCAGATTCCTTATAAGAATATGGTGAAGTATATGTTCCAGATGCCTTCTGATGCTGACTTTGAGATGCTTTATGGTAACTTAAAGTCTCAAGAAACCATTAAGTTTTGGAGCACCTCATTCTTGCGTGGAACGACCCTTGATAACGCTATCATTATTGTGGATGAGTTCCAAAACCTAAACTTTCACGAATTGGATTCTATTATCACTCGTGTTGGTGAGAATACCAAGATTTGTTTCTGTGGTGATGCTTCTCAATCAGACTTACAGAAGACTAACGAACGAAATGGTATTGTTGATTTTATGACTGTCTTGCGTAAAATGCCATCTTTTGATATAATTGAATTTGGTGTAGAAGACATTGTTCGTTCTGGACTTGTTAAAGAGTACATTATTGCTAAATTGGATGCTGGTTTTTAATGTTCAAACATATTGATATTGAACTCCCTAAGTTGGAGCGTGAGACAATTGATGGTGTAAGATACTACTCAATTCCTGATGAAGAAGAACTTCTCCGACTGGTCTCCATTACTTCGGTGACCAGTCATTTTAATAAGGAGATCTTTGTTAATTGGCGTAAGAAAGTTGGAGATGAAGAAGCGGATCGTGTCACGAAAGCGGCAACGAGTCGTGGAACTGATATGCACACGCTTGTAGAGAACTATCTTTATAATCGTGACCTGCCCTCAGTTCAACCTCTTTCAGACTTTCTCTTTAAAATCTCAAAAACAGAACTCAATCGCATAAATAATATTTACGCCCTAGAAGGGTCCCTATATAGTAAGCAATTAGGTATTGCTGGGACAGTTGATTGTATCGCTGAATATGACGGCGAGTTAGCAATAATTGACTTTAAAACTTCTAAAAAACCAAAACCACGAGAGTGGATCGAACACTACTTTGTTCAATGTATGGCTTACGGATGTATGCTATACGAACTGACTGGTATTTCAGTCAAAAAACTTGTAATCATTATGGCTTGTGAAAATGGAGAATGCGTCGTTTATGAAGAAAGAAACAAATCAAAGTACATCAAACTTCTCACAGAATACATTAGAAAGTTTGTTAGAGATAAACTGGAACTCTATGGAACCAAATAAAGAACTGGAACAGGCAATCGAAAATAAGTTTTTAACTCCTTCTAAGTTTGCTCTTGAGATTGAAAAGATTGTTGCAGAAGAAAACTTCAACTATATTGACGCAATCGTTCACTATTGTGAAATCAATAGTCTTGAAGTAGAATCAGTAACAAAACTCATTTCAAAACCTCTGAAAGAGCGACTCAAATGGGATGCAACCCGTTTGAACTTTATGAAGCGAACTTCGAAAGCAAAACTGCCTCTATGACCGTGACACCCTTTGAAACTTATCAACATTATCTGTCACTCAAAAATCATTTTACAAATCCAAAATACGACTTCTTTAAGTACGGTGCGAAGACTCGTGCGAGTATAACGTCCTTTAATCGACGCAAAGATAAGTATTTCTTCGAACGCACGAGTCGCAAATTTTCGGACAAGGAAATTGTAGATTTTCTAGTATCAAACTTTGTAGCATCAGACACGCCTGGTAATCTCTGGATCGGTGAGATCATCAATTCGGGTGAGAGAACTTATGCTGACTGGATGAGACGCCAGCAAAGTTTGTCTTATATCTTCAAGCAAGAATCGGAAGATATGTTGTCTGAAAGCAACTTAAAGCAGGTTCTTGATGCTTCAAAGCAACATCCAGTCATTCTAAAAAAGTTCCTGAGCGGGAAGATTAGTATAGAAACCTTTACTATATGGGATAGAATATTCCTGTTCGGGAAGACCTTTGATAAGCAACTCCTGGACCCAGTGTGGGAAACCGTCAGTTTGAAAATTTCAAAGTATAAACCATTTCTAAATATTGACGTGTTCAATTACAAGAAAATTTTAAGGGACATTATAGATGAGTAGCTTTTTCGATTCTGATATTATTCAGGAAGAACTGAAAGAAATTAACAAGTTACAAGAAGAAATCTACGGAAGTATTTTAACTTTCGGTGGAATGTCCCGTGAGACCAAATTGGAGCACATTGAGAAACTTGAGCTCTTGCTAGAAAAGCAGAGAGTGATGTATACTAGGTTGTCCCTTTCAGACGACCCTCAAGCGGTTGAAATGAAAGAGAACCTACGCAAGTCAGTTGCCTTGATGGGTTTCCCACCAGAGACTGATATGCAAGTTTTATTCAGTAGTATGAACAAGACCATTGAATCACTCAAGCAATATATTGACAGGTGATTCAATCTTCGCTATACTATCTAAGTAAATCCCCCGAATCCAAACTATCCGAGGTAATCCAAATGTCGTTTTCCGACCTTAAAAAACAGTCCAAGCTGGGCAATCTTACTGCCAAATTGGTCAAAGAAGTAGAAAAAATGAATACTAGTAGCGGTTCTAGTGATGAACGCTTCTGGAAATTAGAATGCGACAAAGCAAATAATGGTTATGCCGTGATCCGTTTCCTCCCTGCTCCTAACGGTGAAGACCTGCCGTTCGTGAAACTCTACAGTCACGCATTTCAGGGTTCTGGTGGTTGGTATATTGAAAACAGTCTCACCACTTTGAATCAGAAGGATCCTGTGTCCGAACTGAACTCCGAACTGTGGAACAACGGCACTGATGCTGGTAAAGAACTGGCACGTAAGCAAAAGCGTAAACTGACTTATATCTCCAACATCTACGTGGTGAAGGACCCTGCGAACCCCGCCAACGAAGGTAAGGTCTTCCTGTTCAAGTATGGTAAGAAGATCTTTGATAAACTTACCGCTGCAATGCAACCTGAGTTTGAAGATGAGGAAGCAATTGATCCATTTGACTTCTGGCAAGGTGCCAACTTCAAACTGAAGGCAAAGAACGTTGCTGGTTATCGTAACTATGACTCCTCTGAGTTTGCTGCATCTGCCCCTCTTCTGGACGACGATGACGCAATGGAAGCAATCTGGAAAAAGCAGTATTCGCTTGCTGAACTCGTTGCTGCCGATCAGTTCAAGTCTTATGATGATTTGAAGAAGCGTCTGGACTATGTGCTTGGCACCAAAGGCACTCCTCGCTATCAGGACCCTGAAGAGTTTGATGAGGATAATACTCGTGGTCCTGTGAAAGACCTTGATGAAGATCTTCGCAGTGAACTCAACAATCTTCAACCTACTCGCCGTGCTGCGGCACCTGTGGAGGATGACGATGATGATGCGTTGTCGTATTTCGCCCGTCTTGCCGAAGATTGAAAACAGATTACTACATTGACCGTGTAAGTAAATCCGAAGCCGCAGAGTTACTTCTGCGGTTTCATTATCTTAAGGACTTTTCCAAATCCTTTAAGTCAGGTTACAACTACGGTCTTTATAAGGGCAATGACTTTTGCCCGTTGAATATTGGTGGTATTCAGGGAGTCTGTATCTTTACTGGACTTCCTGTACCTGAAATTGCAAAAGGAGCATTTGGATTAGAACGGAATGAACAAGAAGGACTCTTTGAACTTTCCCGTCTTTGCATACACCCCGAAACACAAGGAACCGAGCATAATATCACTTCTTGGTTTGTTTCAAGATCGATTAGACAGTTACGGAAGGATACTGAAGTTAAAGCAATCATCTCTTACGCTGATAGTGATTTCCACAATGGTACAATCTATCGCGCTTGTAATTTTAAATATTGCGGACTTTCAGATCCAAAGAAAGATTTCTATTATGCAGACGGAACTAAACACTCTAGAGGCAAAGTTAAAGGTGCTGCAGGAGAATGGAAAGAACGCTCCCGCAAACACCGATATGTGATGGTTTTTGATAAGAAATTAAAATTATTGTGGACTTGACGCTCTTGTGTTCTCAGTTCTAATTACTTTATCATTAACATACTGAGATGATTGATCATAAGTCATCTCCTTTCTTACATCATTTAAAACTTGTTGCAAATAAACTGGTTTGAGAACATAAATGGTTCTTTTGTCATTGTTTTTTAGAACTTCATACTCATAGTTTGAAATACCAACAACTGGATTTAAAGATGCAGTTGGATCTCCTGGTTTTGGAATTGTAAAGTCAACATCAACAACTTTACCTGCTGGAAGAATTAAACGATCTTCAGAATCTTTGACTTCCGTTGTTTCATAATGATGAATTGAATTTAAATCTGCACCATAAATTGACTCTGCATAATCATAAACTTGTGCATCAGACAGCGGCCATTGATCTCTAACTCTAGTAATTCCTGCAGTAATTAAAATAACCCAATCATATTGCGAACTACCATAAAGTTCTTCCGCAATAGTATCTGGTCGAGCACCATCAATGATTTGATATTTGTCAAAAACTGTAAAAACATTTTGTAAGTCATCACGAAGTTTGACTCTACGGAATAAGTTTTTTACAGTTAAATACTCATCAACAGAAGTCTTATCTGATAAGAATGATTGATATTCTAAGTTTGGTAGTGTTCTAAAATAAGACATTAGTAACCAACTCCAATATCGGTTTCTTTGTAATCTTCATTGTAAATTGGAGACAGTTCTTGGAATTGTAACGTCATTTGCATATGAACAGGAGTTGCATCAGCATATGTTGCATATTGTGAAGAACCATTATAATTAATACTTATTTGTGTTAAAGCACATGGTTTAAAACGATGTAAGAATGGATGCTGCTTTCCACCACTCATATATTCTAACTTAAATACATTTGGTGCTTTAACAAATAAACCACCACCATTTTGGTCTGGTGTCCCTTTTCGAGGAGTCATATTCTTTTTGAATATTCTAATAATATTTTTAATCATTTCAGACTCTTTTTGAGATCTTGGGACCATATCAAAAGAAAATTGATATGCTGGGCGAAGAGTTACACCATTAAATAGTAGTTCAACGTTTTGATTAAAAATTTGTCCAGTTGCTCTGGAAATAATTGAATTAATATCTCCTTGACCTAATGCTGCCGCCATTGCTGCACCTGCTGCACCTGCTGCAGTTGCTTTTTGACCTTCTCCAGATTTTATGGCTTCAGTAATATTTCCAAATGCTTTTGTAATTGATTCCCCAACCGATCCTACAAGATTGGAACTTAATATAGCACTATTTCCACCTGCAGCAAGAGTTGCTTGAACTGGATTCATAGTTCCAGATGTCCAATCTGCAGCATTATTGTCTTGAATATTTGCTGGCATTGGAAGTATAATTGTTGCCAGAGAATTTTTGATATTTCCAGATTGATTTAATGCTTCTTCTGTTGTTCTTAATGCAAAACCACCCGTTAAATTAAGACCAGGTGCTTTATATTCAATCACCTGAATCTTAAAATAGTCGTCTTGATTTCCAATATTTTTAATCGGATATCGGAAGTAATCTGCCATTTATTTTTTCTAACTATTTATTGTTAGTTTTGAATTATTTTTCCGTAGGGAATTCTTAGTAAAATTGAAAATTCATCTCTGCTCAATTCATATAATCCGCTAACTAATCGATCTCCATCTTGAGTATTGTATTGTCTATATTTTCCAAGATGAAAATTAAAACCTCTAAATCCTTTTGGTAATAAACTATCAACAATAATTAATGGGTATCGATCATAAAGAATTCTTGGAGTTTTAGCATAATAAACATAAGTATAATATCTTCCAGGAGCAGGTGGAAGAGGTGTTTCACTTCCACTAAGTCTGGATAATATTTCATTCATGAGCTCATCGGGGGTTTCTACTCCTAATAAAGATTCTTTTAACTCAGTAAGACTTTTTGATTTACTTTTACTATAAGTGGGACCTTTAACTCTTCTAGGAAGTTTTGGATTTGCTTCAATATAATCAATATCAACTTTAATAATATTAATCAGTTGTTGCTTAGTTAATCTTTCATATCCTGCAAGTTTTCCCTTTCCACTTGCTGTCTGATAATAAGGATTATATTCTTTAGCAATTTCTACTAATTCTTTTTGGTTATATTGATCTAATGGTTTTTCGTATCCTGTGAGTGCCATTACTTGATACCTAGTTCGTGTTCTGTGATGATTTTGAACTCATATCCACGATCAGCACACCATTCTTTTGCTGCTTCCCACTTTGATTGATTTTTAGCATACTCATAAACCTCACTGATATATCTCTTCGTTTGTCTTTGAGGTTTGATAGGAGGAACCGTTTGCTTTGATGGTTTAATCTCAATCATATATTTTTTGATTGACCCATTCGATTCTTTGACTTTAATAAGAAAATCTGGAAAGTAACGATGTATCTTCCCGTCCACTGGAGAACGGTAGGGAATCGCTTTTTCTTCAGATTGCCATTCAATTATATTTTCATTTAGATCGCAATAAGTGCAAAATTTTCTTTCCCATAAAGAACGATATATGATATTTGTAACATCTCCACGATACTTATCTGGAAATGATGGTTTATATTTTCCTTTGTATGACATCTAAATACTTATACTATAAGACTCATATAAGGTATTTAGAGTGGCAGTTAGACCCCGTAGAATATCGGATATAAAACCATTATTCACTAACCTTGCTCAAACTTCTCATTATGAAGTAAAGTTTGGTGGTCTTCCTCCACAATTATTATCTTATCTAAGTAGAAAAGGAATTGATCGTCGATTCATTGCAGAAGATGTTGGACTTTTATGTAATAATGCTGCTCTTCCAACAACACAACTTTCAGTAGCAGAAGTTTCTGGAAACTATATTGGAATCACAGAAAATTTTGCTCATCGTAGAGTCTATCAAGATATTAGTCTAGAATTTTATGTCGATAAAAATTATAAAACCTTGAAGTTTCTTGAACATTGGATGGAATTCATCGCAAGTGGATCTACTAATCCAATTGATAGTCAATTAAATCCAATCAATAATAATGTTGATCAAGGATATTTTACTAGAATGCAGTATCCGGAATATTACAAATCAAATCGCACTCGTATTATTAAATTTGATCGTGATTATAAGAGAGAATTGGAATATACTTTTATCGGTTTGTATCCTTATAATATTGCATCAATTCCAGTTTCATACTCACAATCAAACGTGATGTCTATGCAAGCAACATTTAAAATTGAGCGTTATGTAGTTGGTAAATCTTATAGTAAAGATATTTTTGAGAATATTGATAATAATAACGAAGTCGGGCAACCTCCACAACAACCACAAAGAGATCCAAAACCAAGATTAGTTCCAAGATCTCCTGGATCTATTCCTTCAAATGGTGTAGAATTGTTACCTGCTGGTCAAACTTTATATGAGTCTCTTTACGGGACGGATCTGCAAAAGTATAGATAAATAATTTTATCTGATTTGTAGGTGAATATGCCATTACCCACTGTTGTAACTCCGTCTTATAGTTTAGAAATTCCATCTCTTAAAAAAGAAATCAAATATCGCCCTTTTCTTGTAAAAGAAGAAAAGATCTTGATTATTGCAATGGAGAGTGAAGACTCAAAACAAATTGCTGATGCTGTTAAAAATGTCATTAGCAATTGTATTTTAACAAAAGGAATTAAGGTTGATCAACTTGCAACCTTTGATATTGAATATTTGTTTCTTAATATTCGTGGAAAGTCTGTTGGTGAAAATGTTGATGTTTTAATTACTTGTCCTGATGATGGTCAAACACAAGTTCCAATCAGCATTAATCTTGATGATATTAAAATTAGTGTAAATGAAGAACATTCTAGAGATATTAAATTAGATTCTAATCTAACTCTTAGAATGAAGTATCCATCAATGAAAGAGTTTATCAAAACAAACTTTGGAAATGACTTTAACATGAGTGTTGATGATACTTTTGATTTGATTATGTCTTGTGTGGAACAAGTTTATAATGAAGAAGAATCTTGGTCAGCATCTGATTGCACAGCAAAAGAACTTTCTGAATTTATTGATCAGTTAAGTTCAAAGCAATTCAAAGAAGTTGAAAAGTTTTTTGCAACGATGCCTAAACTTTCTCATACACTTAAAGTCAAGAATCCAAATACTGGAGTTGAGAGTGAAGTATTACTGGAAGGGTTATCAAGTTTTTTCGCTTAGGAATGGCTCATGAAAATCTTGAGTCATATTATAAAACTAACTTTTCTCTTGTTCAACACCATAAATATTCATTGACAGAAATAGAAAATCTTATACCTTGGGAAAGGGAAGTTTATATTGCTCTTCTCAAACAATATATTGAAGAAGAAAACTTAAAGAACAACACAAATGGCTGAGTTAGATCCCGAAAAAGTTGGTAGATCTGGAATAGATCCAGGCACGGGATCTCCTCTGTCTCAAGAAGTTAGAAATGCACTTTTAAAGAAATCAATAATTGATCAATCTGTTTTCAGAAATCAATTAATAGAATCTGAAAATAGAAAAAGAGAAATTGATAACCAGAATGTTAGAGTGATTCAGTCTCAAGAGCAAGCACTCTTAGGATTTAATTCTAATATTCAAGCATTAAGATCTGATATTGGTAAGTTAGGAACAGGTCTTGCAAGCATTGCAACACTTCTCCAACAAGATAATGCTGAAGAAATATCTAGAACAAGAGCAGAACAAGAGAAAGAAAGAAGATTAGCAGAACAACAAGTTAGAATTGGTAAAGAGAATGAATTAGAGCAAAAGATACAAAATGCTCTTGTTACTCCAGTTCAGAAATTAACTCCAAAGGTAGATGATGTCTTTGGTAGAATTGGTGCTGCACTTGGAATTTTATTTGGTGGTTGGTTAACAAATCAAGTTGTCCAAGCAATACAAGCATCTGAAGATAAGAATACAAGTCTCTTTAATAATATTAAATTTAATATTATTAAAAATCTTGCAATCATTGGTGGTGGTTTACTAGCAATTCGTGCAGGATTTTCGATTGTTAAAAATACAATTGGTAGAATTGCTTTTGGATTAACAAGATTATTAATTGCAAAACCTTTAGCAATTGCAGCAGCATTACTCCCTCGTATTGGCGGTCCAAAGCCTGCTGGACCAAAACCTGCTGGACCAAAACCTGGTAGTGGTCTTAATGTAAGAAGTAATATTGCAATTGGTGCATTGATGACAGGACTTGACATTGCTGGAGGAGAAAATCCTGCCAGAGCAGTTGCAGGTGCCACGAGCGGTATGATTACTTCTGCTGCCGCTTTTGGTTTAGGATCTTTAATACCTATTCCAGGAACAGGACTTATTTCTGGTGCTCTTGCATATGGTCCAGGTCAAAAGTTTGGAAAAGAAATTTATGATAAGTTTTTTGGAAAAACTGAAACAAATACTAGAATTTTAACAGAAGAAAAACCTAAAGAATCTCTAAAACCAGCAGCAGAAGAAAAACCAAAAGAATCTCCAAAACCAGCAGCAGAACCTGCACCTGCGGCCGCACCAGCACCTGCTCCTGCTGCAGTGCAACCACAAACTACCATGATGCCATCTGCTCCAAGTCCAGAAATGGTTTCAAAATTTGAACAGGCATGGCAATATAGAAATAATCCCTTTGCAAGAGGGAGAATTGAAGATGCATGGAGTAAAATGACTCCAGAAGAAAAGCAACAAGCAAAATCTTGGGCAGCATCTAAAGGATACAATTGGTCCGAAATGAGATTGCCAGATGCTGTTGTAGCATCTCCAGCAGAAGTTACACCACCTGCAAAACCACCAACACAGGTTGGTCAGTTGCCAGAACCACAACCATCAATAACAATGATTAAATCATCAAATAATGCTAATCAACAAGCAAATGTTCCATTGACAAGTGGAGCATTATCTGATGTTCCTTTGATTAACTCTGCAAATCCTGATAATTTTTATGTTTTATATTCTCAGTTAAATTATAATGTGGTAACATAAGATGGCATCAATATCAGATTCACTTAGAACATCATCAATTAATATTACCAATATTTCTAAATCTTTGTTTGAAACAAAGAGAAGTGTTTCTTCTGTTAATGATTCTGTTAGTAATATCTCTAAAATTATTGCGACAAATACTAGAGTTAAAAGAGAATTATTTGCAAATACTCAACTTATTGAATCTAGAAGAAGAGAAGCAGCAAAAAGACAAGAAATTGAGGATCAGTTAGAATCTTCTAGAGTATCAACATCTCCTTCAAGAGGACTTGCCTTTGCAGGGAGAAGTGATAAGGGACCTTTAGGGAGATTGGTTGGATTTTTAGGATTTATAACTGCTGGATGGATTGTAGAAAATCTACCGACTTGGATTTTTATGGGTCAAGAGTTTGTAACTAGAATTCAGATATTTGGTAGAACGATGTATAATATGGTCGGTAATATGCAAAATATTATCAAATCATTTGGATCTGTTTTAGAGAATTCATTCAATGCAATTATTACACTTGATTTTAATTCGTTTAGTGAGGGAAGTGTTGCACAATCTTTTGATGAACTTAATCTTGCAGTTCAAGGTTTAGGTGATGAAATTACAGAAACATTCAGACTTTTTACCACACCACTTAATGAATCTGTAGAAACCGGAGAACAAGCACCTGCTCTTGATGAAGAAAGACCTGATACTATGTTTCCTGAAGAAGATACTGCTAGTAGTGGAACAGTAAGTCCTCAGGCAGTTTATTCATATTTAAGACAGTTGGGAGTGCCCCATATTCATGCACTTGGTATTTTGGCAAATATACAAGGAGAAAGTGGATTTCAAATTGGAGTTACTGAAAAAGGTGGGACAAAATCTGGTGTTGGATTATTTCAATATTCTTTTCCGTCAAGAAAAAACGCATTTTTAAAAGCAGTTCCTGATTATAAAACTAATTGGAAAGGACAAGTTGATTTTGCAATAAAGAATGATCCAAATACTCCATTATATTTAAGAAAACAGTTTAATACTCCAGAAGAGGCGGCAGATGACTGGATGATACAATGGGAGAATCCATCTAAAGGAGTTTATGCTGAACGGAGAAGAAAACACAATCAATTTATTAAAAACTTTAAACCTTCATCAGGACAACCACAAAAACCATCGGTTACTCCACAAACTCCTTTAGCAACAAGTTTTACACCTGTAACTGGAACAAGTGGTGCATCAATGGGTAATAAACCTTTAAGTGTTCCATATAGTCCATTTAAACCTGGTTCTGGAGCAACAATAACCTCAGGAAAAGGAATGAGATGGGGAAAACAACATAAAGGATATGATATTGCTGCTGCTAGTGGAACTCCTTTATATGCATATTTTCCTGGAAAAGTAACTCATATTGGTATAGATGGAACTGCATCTTCTGCTGGTTACGGAAACTGGGTTGTTTGGCAAGATGATATGTATGGTGCATATCATTTCTTTGGTCATATGAGAAATCGTCCTTCTGTAAGTGTTGGACAAGTTATTAATCAGGGAACTTTGATGGGTTATGTTGGAAGCACAGGTGAATCAACTGGACCACATTTACACTGGGAAATCTCAAATAATCCTCCACAAAGTAATGGGCAGTTTACTTCTTTTGAAGATCCAGGATCCTGGTTAAAAAGACACCCTTTAAAATATGCTAAACCTGGAGCAATAACATCACAACCTAGTACTCCACCCGCACAAATTTCTTTCCCATCTTCACGAATGGGACAACCAGCGGCAATGACTCCCGAAAGAAAAGGATCACAAATAATATTCATTGATGATACACAACCACAGGCACAAGCACCACAAGTATCATACCCATCTCAACAACCTACAGTTACTCCAACAATCACCGAATTTAAACTGTTAAATAATTTTATTAAGAACAAACTCTTGCTCGATCTGGCGTATCTATAATGTCAATTAAAAAGTCCTTATACAATGAACTTATTTTAGAATCAAATGACGGATCAAGAACGATTGATCTAATAACTGGTGCTATTTTATTTGAGTATTATGAAGATATTTTTTCACCAACAATCACTGCAAAACTTAAAGTCATTGATAATGGAAATGTTATCACACCAGCAGATGGTAAAAGTGGGGATAAGCAGTCAATTTATAATGGTCTTCCTCTTCGTGGGGGAGAAAGGGTTTCTTTAAATATCGCTGGCAACTCAGCAACAAATCCAGGATTAAATTTTTCTAAGAAAGCAGATGACTATTTTTATGTTTCAAGCATCACTGATGTAATATCTGAAACAAACAGAGAAACATTTACTTTGCATTTAGTATCAAGAGAAGCAATCACGAATGAAACAGTAAGAGTTTCTAAAAAATTTCCAACTTCTTTAAGAATTAGTGATTCTGTATCGGCAATTTTAAGGGATACATTAAAAACAAATAAATTAGGAACAATAAATCCTTCATCTAACAAATATGGTTTCATTGGCAATCTAAGAAAACCATTTACAGTTTTAGTTTGGTTAGCATCAAAAGCAGTTCCTGAAAGTTCTGGAAGTGCTACTGCTGGTTTTGTCTTCTATCAAACTCAAGATGGGTTTCAATTTAGATCTCTTGATGAACTAATGAAACAAAGTCCAAAAGCAACTTATACTTATACAGAATCTCAAACATCTTATGATGAGAATGATAAAAAAGTAAATAATGATTTTAAAATTTTGAATTACTATGTTGATAAAAATCAAAATTTACTTGAAAAACTTCGTTTAGGAACTTATGCAAATTATAGAATTTTCTTTAATCCATTAAATGGAACAATCACATCTCCAGGTAAAGAAGTATTCAAACAAAGTAATTATGATCGAAAAACAAGTAATCTTGGAAGAAAATCATTTAATCTTCCAAGATTAGATAATAATTCAAGTCAAACTCTTGGAGATATTCCAACTAGAATTATCACTGGAATTTTAGATGTTGGAACAATGGAAAAAGATGTATCTAAAAATCTAAATGCAGATCCAATAGATTATCAATCACAATCACTCATGAGATATAACACATTGTTTACTCAGGTTGTTAATATTGTTGTACCGTCAAATACAAATCTAAAAGCTGGTGATATCATTGAATGCAACTTTCCAAAAATCACTCAATCAAATGCAAAAGAATTTGACCCTGAAACAAGTGGTCTATATATGATTAAAGAACTATGTCATCATTTTGATGTTGAGAATTCATATACATCTATGAAACTCATTCGTGATACATTTGGAGTCAATGTAGAGGCAAGAAAAACGTAAATGTTAGATCAATCATTACTTCAAAGTCATTTTATTGGTAGAGACGGTTTTCGTTGGTGGTTAGGTCAAATTGCACCGGTAGAATCGTGGGAAGAGCAAGCAAATGGTGGTGGATGGGGATACAGATACAAAGTTAGAATTATAGGATACCATCCTTTAGACGTTTCTGAATTATCAAATGATGATCTTCCATGGGCGCAGGTTATGTTCCCAACTACTACTGGAAGTGGTGCAGCAAAGTATGCAGTAAATCCAAAAATAAGACCTGGCGATATGGTCATTGGATTTTTCATGGATGGTGATAATGCACAAATCCCAGTTATTATGGGAACACTTGGTCATACAAGTGATTGGTCAACTGCCGAATATAAAAATCCTTTTACTCCTTTTACTGGACACACATCTAGAGTAAAAAGTCCAAAAGGAACTGGTAGAATAGAATCTGATGAATCAAATGAAGCAACAGAGCAATCTCAAAAAAGTCCAAGAGCAGTTCCTCCAGAAGTAGCAGCAAGATTAAAAGAAATATCTGCTTATAGTGGTATTGGAAAAAAAGTTGTATTTGCCGATACTTGTGAAGATACAACAATTAAAACAGTAAAATCCGAAGTTGATAATTTACTTAAAGATATACAAGATGCCCAAGGAAAAATTTCTGATTTTAAACAGGCAATTCAAAATACTGCTGAGGTAATTAAAGGTGCAGTCAACTGGTTAGTTGGTGAAATTTTTAATATAATTTATGAGTATCTAGTTGGTGATGAGAAAAATCCAGGAATTATTCCAAAAGCATTACAAGCACTGTATATTAGTGTTTATGGGTCAGTTCTTGCTGCAACTGGTAGTCCAGCAGCAGCACATACTGCAGGATATAAGTCTAATGAAGTTTTTGTAATTCCGATTAAAGTTCTAGAAGAAGCACTTTCTTGTGTCGCAAATGCAATTGTTGAGGGTCTTAAAGATTTGATTATTCAGTTACTTGAATCACTTCTCGAAAATGTTGAAAGATTTGTAACTTGTATAGCAGAGCAATTCATCGGATCTCTTATTAATACAATTACCGATGCGATTGCTGATGGATTATCTTCTGCTTTAGATGGTATTTCTGCTTTATTGGGTGGTGTTTTTAGTGTTGTTGATTTTATTAAAAGTGCAAAAGATTTATTTAGTGGATCTGGTGGTCTCTTTGACTGTAATCAAAGCAATAATAAGTGTGATGGAACTAAAGAATGGGTAGTTGGAGTTGGTCCAAAGAGTAGTATAGATCCTCTAGAATCATTTAATAGTATTTTTGATATTGCAAACACTATTGGTAGTGTTGTTGGAGATGTAACTTCTGCAGTTGAAGGTGTTGCAGGAATTGCAGATGTATTCTCAAACGATATCTTACAGGATGCTGTCAACGGATTGGGTGAGTGTATTCCAACATTCCCAGCGACTTGTGGTTCTCCTACAATTAACATTTTTGGTGGAGGAGGATCTGGAGCAACAGCAATTGCCATTCTTGGTGCTAGAAATCCACTCATAAATGCAATCAATAATGTAACACAGACTGCAAGTATTATTGGATCTGTAGTTACAAATCCTGGTTCTGGATATCGGTTTCCACCCTTTGTTGAATTTAGTGATAGTTGTGGATTAGGATATGGTGCAAAAGGTAGAGCAGTAATCAATGATGCTGGAGAAGTAACTGCAATTTATATGCTATCTTCTGGTGAAGGATATCCATTAGTGCAAAATCAAGATGCTTATGGTGTTACTGATGTTATAGTACAAACTGCTGGATTAGAATACTCTAACAATGATACTGCAACCGATAATCTTGGAAATACTTATAGTTTAACAGTTGATAATGGTAGAATACTTTCGGCAACACCTCTAAATATTTTGGAGGTTTCTGATATTCCTGTAATTACAGTTAACTCAGACACTGGATTTGGTGCTATCTTGAAACCAATTCTTGGTACAATATCTCAACAAACAATTAGAGATAAAGTAGGTATTCAAACATCAATAGATTGTCCAACATAAAATGACTCATAGAAATTACGAAGCAAGAGATTATATTAGTGTAGGACCAAAATTTAGAATTACTACAAATGATCCCTTAATGGGAATGGATGGAACATCTGTTTATCACATGTATGCTTATACAAATGATAATGATGTTCATTTGCAGACTTTTACTGAAACAGGGTCTTATAAGATTTTAAATGATAAAGGAATTGAAATCGTCGCTGGAAATACAGGATCTGAGGGAAATGTTGATATTTGTCTCACTGGAATGGGTGGAGATATTTGTATCACTGCAATGAGTAATGGTACAGTGAAGATCAAAGGAAAAACTATTATGATTGAGGCAGTAGAAGATTTAGATTTAAAAGCGGGTAGAAATATTAATGCAATATCAGGATCTGGTCGCATTATTATGAAAGCAAACAAAATAGATCAAGTAGCACTGACTGGTAATGCTATTCTTGACTCTTTTGGAAAGAGAGCATTCTCACTCTCACCTGTAGGAAATGAATATATTACTGATGTGTTTGTTGGTGGATTAAATGTAATTGGCGCAATTAAAGCAATTGTAGGAGTAGGTTAATGTCAGTAGTAAATACTTTATTCAGTTTAATTGGATTTCCAACTCTTCCTGAAAAAGGTAAAGAAAAATTTTATCACGATAATAGCACTTTTAATCAAAATGTAAAAGTCACTGGGCAGTTAATAGGACAAAGTAATTCTTTAATTCTTGGTGAGCAAGCTGTTTGTGGAAATTTATGGATGCTTAAAAATCCATTTAATTTAAAAGCACCTCCAAATATTATAGGAACTAGGGGAAAAATTCTGAATTTTTCTGGAGTTTATCTATTTGGACTAAGTTACATATCTGGAAGATTAACCGTTATTGGTAGAACTAATTTTTTTGGAAAGGTTAGAATTAATGGTAAGGATCTAGAAGCAGAACTTGCATTAGGTAAGAAACTCCCAACTTCCGACATACGACTCAAAGAAAATGTTCATACAATTGAAAATGCACTAGATAAAGTTTCTGCTCTTCGTGGAGTATCTTTTGACTTTAAAGAAACTAAACAACCACAAATTGGAGTTATTGCACAAGAAGTTGAACAAATCATACCAGAAGTTGTTGGAGAAAATCCTGATGGATACAAAGGTGTCCAATATGGAAACATTGTCGGTCTTTTAATTGAAGCAATTAAAGAACAACAAAAACAAATTGAAGAACTGAAGGAGAAAATAAATGAAATTTCTAAGTGAAATATTAAGTGAAAAATTATCTGCAAATACGGATGCAATCTCTTTCCTCAATGAGAGTAAAGGAGAATCGCAAGAAAGCATCGAATCATTTTCACCCCCTTGTACAAACATTGATAAAAAGATAGTTTCTATTGCAGCATCAATAGTTGTTCTTCAAACGGAAATAGTATCTCTTTCACAAAATGCATATGCTGTTGGGTGTGGAACAACTGTTGGCGTTTCAACTGTTTTTCCTGATGTTGTAAGAGTTTATAGTGAAAATATGTCCTCACCAACTTATAACGGTGAAGATCCTTTTGATAGTACTAGCACATTTTTGGTCACATCAAATGTAGGTATAGGTACGTGGTTAGTTTACACACAAAATGATTCTACACAGTCTGGAATCGGAAGTTTATATGGTAACTTGTCTTCTTGTTACAGAATACCTTGTACATCTTCAGTTTGCGTCTCACACGCATCATCTATAACATCAAAGCAATCGCAAATTGTATCTTTAAGAAGTGAACTAACAAGTTTAATTACTAGCTCAAATCAAATTAAAACTGAAAGAAGAGAATATGAGTTTGAGAGATATGGGCAGAATTTTACAATTAAAGATCTTCAAGAAGAAAACACAAGAATCGTTGGGTCCATTGGTGTAATTAAAAATTACTCTTAAAGACCTCTTGACACCAGCACCAAGACCCCCTATAATATGGGGGTAATCAACGGAACACCCCATGAGCACTGCACAAGAGACCGTACAGGGCATTGTAATTGATGTATGCAGTCGTACCTTCTTGCTCCTGAGTGATCAAGGCAACGAGCGTCTGGTAGAATGTGATACTGTTCAAGAGTTTATGAACGTCCTTGAAGTTGTCACTGCTAATCTTGAACCCGATCAAATTGAATACGCAGACCTTGCAGTTTATGGCGAGTGATGCTATAATATAAATATCGGAAATGGAAATTTTCACAGTGGAAGAGTTTCAAGAGAGGTTTGATGAACTGATGGGACGAGTTGAAAATGGAGAAACTTTAGGTATTGTGGATGAGAATGGAAAGGCAGCAGTAATGATGCCCGCAGACGACGATCTGATACGAATACACACTGAATTAAACAACGAAGCTCAGTGATACTCTGAGTTTTTTATGGGAGCATAGCTTAATGGTTAGAGCGGGCACCTTATAAGTGCTTAGCGCGGGTTCAACTCCCGCTGTTCCCATCGTGCAGGTTTAGCTCTCTGGTTGAAAGCACCGAACTCATAATTCGGCTAAGGTGGGTTCGATCCCCACAACCTGCACTTGACCACTACAACTCTTTGAGTTATAATGGTCTCACATCACGGGAGCGTGGTGGAATTGGTAGACACAACGGACTTATGTAAAATTGAGCCTCATTTGGGAAACCTCATGAGTGTAACTCCTCAAATTCGGTGAAACCTGTAAAATGGCAATACCGAGCCAAGCATCGAAAGATGAAGGTGTAGAGACTAGACGGGGAGCACCTAAATCACAAGATATGGTGAAGGTATAGTCCAGACCACAAACTCTATGAGGCGGCGAAAGTCGTAGTGGTAAGAAAATCCGTCGGCTTCGGCTATGCGAGTTCAAGTCTCGCCGCTCCTACTAAAAATAAATATAAGATATGGGAAAACCCCTATGTCTTATCGTATAGATTCTGCATACTGCTGGTACAATGACGGCAGTATGATTGTGAAGATGTATTTTATCAACTCTGTTCCATTTACCTTCGATGAGTTGCCAGAGGGACACTTATACGATCAAGATTTGTGCAGAGAAGCAGATAAGAATCGCACATTTGAACCAGACGATTTATATAGAAGTTCTTTCTACTTGATTGATGAGGAGGCACACCCCTGTCTCTTTCCAGTTGAGTTAGAAAATCCTGAAGATATGCCAGAAGAGATAGAATATGAGTATGATGAGGAAGATTTGACTAACTAAATAGAAGATAATAAGAGTTAAAATCAATAAAAATGGGTCTGAATAAACTTGACAATTTTATCAAGAATACAGAAGGTCGTATTCTTTACGTCAATCCAAATGATCTTGATTCAACTGATAGTATTGAGAATCAAGGTAATTCTCTTGCTCGCCCTTTCAAAACAATACAAAGAGCATTATTAGAAGCGGCAAGATTCTCATATATTGCTGGAGATAATAATGATTTAGTAGAAAAAACCACAATTTTACTATTTCCCGGTGAGCATTTAATTGATAATAGACCTGGATATGCAGTTTATAATAACAGTGGAGCAAAAGCAGTCAATCGATCTGGTGGTCAAGATACTGCTACAAATGTTTTTTCACTTGGATTAAATTCAAACTTTGATCTTGCACAAGAAGATAATATTCTTTATAAGTTTAATAGTTGGTATGGTGGTGTTGTTGTTCCAAGAGGAACTTCTATTGTTGGTCTTGATTTAAGAAAGACCAAAATTCGTCCAAAATATGTTCCAAATCCAACAGATGATACTGTATCTAAATCTGCAATTTTTAGAATTACTGGTGCTTGTTATTTTTGGCAATTTTCTATTTTTGATGCAGATGCAAGTAGCACGGTATATACAAATCCAGATGATTTTTCATCAATCTATCGCTCAACACCTAATTTTTCACACCATAAAGTAACTTGTTTTGAATTTTGTGATGGTGTAAATAATATTACATTGCCTATTGGTGGTGCTGGTGGAACTGCAACAGGTCTCACCGATCTTGATATGTATTATAGCAAAGTCTCAAATGCTTATAATGCATATCGTGAAATTAAAGCAGAAGATAAATATCCAACGAATCCTCTTGGTTTTGCAAAGAGAGATCCAGAGTTTCAAATTGTCGGTGCTTTTGCTTCAGATCCAATTACAATTGCTTCAATATTTTCTGGTAATGGCAGTGTTGCAGACGCACGTGTTACAGTTACAACCACAACAGAGCATGGTTTAAACGTAGGTACTCCAATTAAAGTTAAAGGAGTTGGTGTAGGGGTTTATAATGTTTCAACAACTGTTCAATCTGTTTTAAGTTCAACATCATTTACTTACCTTCTTTCAACAGTTCCTACAATTCCAAGTCCAAGTGCTGCCGGAGCGACAGTAACAGTTGAGACTGATACTGTATCTGGCGCATCCCCTTACATTTTTAACTGTTCATTACGCTCTGTCTGGGGTATGAATGGTCTTCATGCTGATGGTAGCAAAGCATCAGGATTTAGAAGCACCGTTGTTGCACAATTTACTGCAGTATCTCTTCAAAAGGATGATCGTGCCTTTGCAAAATATAATAAATCTTCTAGATCTTATGAAAAAATTGATTACACTACTGTTTCTGGTGGAGATCTTCCAAATGGAGCATCTCAAACAGATACAAATAGAGTTTATCATTTAGATCCAGACGCTATCTATCGTCAAGGATGGGAAACAAGTCATATTAAAATTACAAATGATGCTTTCATTCAAATTGTTTCTGTATTTGCAATTGGATTTAATAAGCATTTTGATGCAGAAACTGGTGGTGATGCATCAATTACAAACTCAAACTCAAACTTTGGTCAAATTTCATTAAATTCTTCTGGATTTAAAAAAGAAGCATTTGATAAGGATAATAAAGCTTTTATTACCTCTATAGTCACACCAAGATCAGTTTCTTCTGTTGAAGATAACATTGAGTGGTTATCTTTAAACGTAGGACTTACAACTCAAGTTGGTATCTCAAGTCACCTTTATCTTTTTGGATTTAACTCAATTAATGTTGCCCCATCATCTCTTACACAAGGATATCGAATCGGTGCAAAATTAAATGATAAGTTATACGTTCCTTTGGGAACTGGAACTAGTGAAGCAAATATTTACATGTGTAATAATGCAATTAGTTCTTCTGGACTTACAACTGCATTAGGAACAACAAGTTCTGTTAAATTTTATGATGCAACCACTACACCTCCAACTGGATTTACGACATCATTTACAATTGGATCTAACAATCTGTTAACGGGTGAAAAGATCATAATCATAAGTGATGATGGAGATTTGCCAGAAAATATTGATCCTCATCAAATTTACTATGCAATTAATCCTGGAGATAATAATACAGTAAAACTTGCAGCATCGTATACAAATGCTCTTCAAAACAAACCAATTCAAGTTGTAGGTGGTACAAATCTTCACATTTTAAGTAGAGTTTCTGACAGGGAATCTGGAGAACTTGGATCACCTATTCAATTTGATAGTCAAAATAATAACTGGTTTATTCACGTTAATCAAAACAATGAAATTTATAATGCATTGAGTATTGGTGGAACGATAACTTTTGGTCCAACAACAGATCTTGCTTATGTGAAGCGTATTTCTGATGAAAGAAGTTTAGACGAAAAAATTTATAAGTTGAGAGTTGTTATTCCAAAAGAATTTGCAAACGCAAAAGATCCAGAAACGGGATTTATTCTTCAAGAATCCAGCACTACAGGTGTTAGAACTGACACTGATTTTACAAGAACTAGCATTGCAAGCACTGATTATGCATATTTAAAAAATCCAAGATTGATTGCATCTTGTTCAGAAAGTTCAAATGTAGTTACGGTATTAACTGAACTTCCACATAATGTTCAAGTTGGTGAAGTAGTAACAATTAGAAATGTTAAAAGTTCAACAAATTCTACGGGAAGATTTGATTCTGGATACAATGGTAGATTCATTGTATCTAATATTATTGATGCATATACCTTTAGATATACAACAACAAATACAATTACGGGCGTAACACAATCTGCTGGAACATTTACAGATACAACATCAACTAGAGATCAAAATCTACCAAGATTTGAAAGGAATGATTGGCAAAGTAATTTATTTGTTTACAGAAATGAAATTATTTCTCCATATATTTTCAATCAACAAGATGGAATTTATCACTTATATGTTTTAAACTCAAGTAATGCAATTAGTGCAAATCTTTTTACAAATCTTAAGTATGGACAATTACCTGTCGATTTATATCCTCAATTAGATAGAGATAATGTAAATGATAACCCTCAAGCAGCAAAAACATTTGCAAAACGTGCTCCAATTGGTGCGGTTGAGACAAATGATCTAAAGAAAAGTATTACACGTGAAACAACAGATCTCTCTCTTAAAAATGTTGGAGTTGCTCTTACAATTTCTTCTGTTGAATCAAGTTCTGGAATTGCAACATTAACTTTTGCAAGATTTCATGGTCTTTCAGGAATTGTAACTGGTTCAATTTCAAATGGTGGAACATCTTATACAAATGGAACATATTATAATGTTAAACTTCTTAATGGATCTCAAACAGGTTCATGGAGTGGTGCAACTTCAAAAGTAATTGTGAGTAGTGGAATTGTAACTTCTGTTGAAATTATGGCACCTGGATCTGGTTATACTGCTGGATCTCTATATTTTGATCAAAGTAAAATTGGTGCTGGAAGTGGTGCTCTTTACACAGTCTCAACATCAGGAATTTCTACAAACATTGGTGACGTTGTTCAAATCACCGGTGCAGGAACAGTAACAGATGGTTATTATCGAATTACTTCTATTGGATCTTCAACATCAATTGCAATCGCTAAAACTGTTGGAGATCCAACAATACAAACTGGACAATACGCTTTTGTCGTTAACTCATCAATTAGAATTAGCGGGACAGCATACAACTCCTCAGCAGGTATTACAACATTTACAACTTACGATGCTCATGGTCTTCTTTCTGGAAATCGTTTCCGTGTAATTGATTCTAATAATAATAATATAGGAGATTACATTGTCGATAAGAGAGAAAGTGTAACGACATTTACAGCACTTACAAACTCTTCAATTTCGGCAACAAATGGATATGTTTTAAAACATGGACTTTCTTCAAATAATGCAATTTCTGATGAAAATGGAGAAAATTTTGGAACACGTAATGTCTCTTTTTATGATAATCAAACATTTATTTTAACATCTGAGTTAACAACAGGAAGCACAATTAATATTAGTCATACTGGTATTGGAACAGCACAAAGATTGCCACTTGGATGTTATATTCAAATTGATAATGAAATTATGAGAATTACCAGCAGTGGTAATGATACTTCTGCAACTGTAATTCGTGGATCTCTTGGAACAGTTCAAGAAAATCATGATGTCAACTCGTTGATTCGTAGAATTAATCCAATTGCAATTGAGTTCAGAAGACCTTCTATTCTTCGTGCGTCAGGGCACACCTTTGAATATCTTGGATATGGTCCAGGTAACTATTCGACTGGATTGCCACAAGTTCAGGTTAAAACACTAAATGATCAAGAAAACTTTTTAGCGAACTCTCAGGAACGTTCTGGTGGTATTGTTGTATATACTGGAATGAACAATTCTGGAGATTTTTATAATGGAAATACCAAAACATCTGCAGCAAGTGGAGAGGTTGTTTCTTATGATATTCCAAAACCAACAGTTACTGGTGAAAATCCTAATCGTTTAAGTGCCGTATTTGATGAAGTTACAATTAAAGAGAGATTACTTGTAGAAGGTGGTGCATCTGGACAAGTTCTTTCTCAGTTTGATGGTCCCGTAACATTTAATAAAGAAATTAGAGCAAAATCACAAACAACATTTAATAATACAGTCAGACTGACACAAGGAGCAGAGTCTACTTCTTCAACAACTGGGGATTTAATTATTTCTGGTGGAGTAGGAATTGGTAAAAATGTTTATATTAATGGCACATTAAATTGTTCTACTGTTCAACTTGGAAATATTAAATTAGCACAAACTGATGATAATACAATTGACACATCATCTGGAGATCTTAAATTAAGTGCAGTATCTGGATCAAAGGTAGCAATTAATACAACAACTCAAATCAATTCCGATTTAAATGTAACTGGTGATATTACTGCATTTTATACCTCTGACCAGAGACTAAAAGATAATATTACTCCAATTGATGATCCTCTTGCAAAAGTTCTTTCCATTAGTGGTAATACTTATACTTGGAATGAAAAGTCTGGCAAGGAAGGAAATGATGTTGGAGTAATCGCACAAGAAGTTCTTGAAGTTCTTCCTGAGGCGGTTGTAACAAGAGATAATGGTTACTTGGCAGTTGATTATCATAAGGTCGTTCCACTTCTTGTTGAAGCAATCAAGGAACTTTCTGCGAAGGTTGAAAACCTTGAACAAAAACTTACGGATAAATAACTAAAAAACCATATAAGATGGCAAATTATAGAAAGTCATTTAACCTTAGAAATGGTGTTCAAGTTGATGATGATAATTTCGTTGTAAATGCAAATGGTTTGGTGGGAATTGGAACTTCCGTTCCTACCGAATATTTGTTAAATGTTTATGGCGATACTAGAGTTACTGGTGCTACAGTAACAAAAGATCTAAATGTTTCTGGTGTTACAACAGTAGGAATTTTGAGTGTAACACAAAATGTATCAGTTTCTGGTGTTGTTACAGCAGAATTATTTTCAGGAAGTGCATCTGGATTAACTGACATCTATGCAATTGCTGTTGATGGATGGTATGTAAACAGCAGTAATTCTACAATTTCTACATCCTTCAGCGTTGGTATAGGAACTACGATTCCAAGAGGAAATTTACAAATTGGAACTGGAGTTACAATTAATTCAAATGGAAATGCATCATATTCTGGAATTATAACTGCAGCAAGTTTCACTGGTTCTGGTATTGGTCTTACTGGTCTTAATGCTCCACAATTAACTGGAACAATTGATAATGCAAGATTACCATCAAATATTAATGTTGGAATTATAACAGCAACAACGGGTTTTTATGGAAATTTAACTGGAATAGCATCAACTGCATCTTCAATTACAACAACAGCAGATATTACAGTCAATTCAATTAATAGTGGATTTTCAACAACTGGAGTATCAACAGTATTTACAAGATCTCATGTTGGAACTGGAGGAACTGCATTTGCTGCTCTTAATTCTGGGAGAATTGGTGTTGGAACAGCATTACCAACATCAGAATTGCAAATTAGAAAAGAATCTGGATCACTCTTAGAAGTTATTTCCAATAGTGGAAATGCAAGAATTAGTATTGGTCAATCTGTTGGAGTAGGAAAAAGCACAGCACTTTTAAGATTTGGTGATATAGACAGGACACTTGAGATTTTAAACAATGATACTGGTGATTTCAGTATGTACTTACATGCTGGTCCTATGGGAATTGGCACTGGTAGGTTTAATTGGTTCTATGGACAAACATTTGTCGAATTAATGACACTAACTTATGATGGAAGGTTAGGTATTGGGAATACAGATCCACAAGGAAATCTACAAGTTGGAACTGGAGTTACAATTAATGCAAATGGAACTGGATTTTTTAGTGGAAATGTAAATATACTTGGTACAATATCAGCCGGAACGTTTGATTTACCAACGATCCTTAACAATAAAAATATTAGCAATACATCTGGAATATCCACATTCTTTAATGTTGGTATATCAAGTAATTTGAGTGTTGTTAATAGTGTTGGTATTGGAACAACCATCCCAATTGCTAATCTAGATGTTAGAGAAAAAACTGCCCTTTTTGGAAATGTAGGAGTTGGAACAGCACAAATTCCTACCGTCGCTTTAAAAGTTTCTGGGCAAACTATTAGTGATAACGTTGGAATTGGAACTACAACCACTAATGGTGAGGGATTGTATATAGAAGGAAAATCAATTGTCCAATATAATGCAACAACAAACTTATATAATTCTGTACTTTATATAAGAGGATCTGGAGGTGTAGGTGTAGGAACAACAGCGGTTCGTTCTGCAGTTGATTTTTCTGATGCTGGGAAATCTTCACCAGGTTTATTGCCCGGTGAAGGCGTTGGATCTAGAGCATATATGTTACCTCCAAGACTAACAACTGCTCAAAGAGTGGGTTTAGTAACTGTTGCTGGAGCATTTATTTTTAATACGGATACAAATAAATTTCAAGGATATACTGGAGTTGGGTGGACTGATTTCCATTAATTTATAATTTTATGAAAAAATTTATTGTTTTGGGGGCAGGAACCTCTGGATTGATTGCAGCATCAATGATTAAAAAATATTGGGGAGATAAAGTTCAAGTTTCTCTATATTTTGATGCCAAAAGAAAAAATATAGGTGTTGGTGAAAGTACTACACCAATTATTCATTTATTCCTTAATTCTCTGGGAATAAAAACTGAAGATTTAATTAGAGACTTAAATGTAAGTGTAAAATTAGGAATAAATTTTAAAAATTGGATTCCCAATACAGAATATTTTCATGGATTTAAAGAAGTTTCTTTTTGGGGGGAGTCGGATCAATCAAGTGCAATCTATTCTATTCTAAACGATTGCTATAATGGTGGTCTACTTTATAATGAAGCAACATCTACATTACCAAAAAAAACTTTTGATTATAGTCATGCGCTGCACATTGATACACAAGAATTTTCAAATTATATTTTTGGAAAGATGAATAACGAGATTGATTTTATTGATGATATTGCTGAAAAAATTAATATTGAAAATAATCAAATTGAAAGTATAGATTTCAAAAATAGTGGAAATGTAAAAGCAGATTTTTATATTGATGCCTCTGGATTTAACTCTATGTTAATTAAAAACTTAAAGGTAAAGTGGAATGACATTACAGATTATTTGCCAATTGACAGAGCAATTCCACAACAAATTCCATATGATTTTGAAGAAGTGCCATCTTACACGTTAGCAGAAGCGACAGATAATGGATGGATATGGCAGATACCAATTGGAAATCGATATGGAACTGGATATCTTTATTCTTCCAGATTTACTTCAGATGAAGAAGCAAAAACAAAATATAATTGTTGGCTATTAGAAAAATTTGGAGTTAGATTGCAAACAGACAAAATTATTTACTATAAACCTGGATATTATGATCAAGCATGGGTTGGAAATTGTTTAGCAATTGGTCTTTCAAGTGGATTTGTAGAACCGCTAGAGTCTACTGGTATTCACATTATCATAAATCAAATTAAAGATTTTATTTCTTTAAATTCAAATTTAACCTTCTTGGAATATAATAGAAAAAAATTTAATGAAATAAACCTAAATGCTTATAAAGTCATCGTGGATTTTATTTGTCTTCATTATAATACAAATAGATTTGATTCTGACTTTTGGAAATACATGACTGAAAATAAAACTGAATGGGTCAGAGATTTTGAGGAAAAATGTAAGTACGAGTTTTTAGATGCTAAAAATCTAGGCAATAATTCAACCAAATTTGTTTGGTCACTTGATAATTTTATTCAAGTTTCAAACGGATTAAATATGTTTGATAAAAATGCAATTCGAGATTTCTTAAATTCAAAAAGAAATAAACAACAGATTTTAGAATTTGCAAAAGAACATTATGAATATACGAAAATTAAAAAATTAGAAAATCAAAGAATATCACATAAAGAAATTATAAACGCCATTCATAAATAAAGGAAAAACTCAGTGTAATGGCAGTAACAGTATCAAAAGCTGGTCCTTATTACTCTTCAGGTGCTATTTCCTTTAGTTCTTTAAGATCTAATTTTCGTGCTCAGCAGAGAAAACAAACCTCTTCTACAACTGAGACATTTAATAGTGATACTGGTCAAATTAGTGTTTCAGAACTAAAAAGAATCATAAGTACAACAAATACAGACCCAGTTGTTCCAGATTCTACCGAAAATGCCAATATTTCAACATCAAATAATTGGAAAACATCACAATTTAGAAATTCAGTAAAATATTATTATCTTACTCAAAGTGATACTGAACTTAATCTTGATATCTCAAATCAATCTTGGAATAATAATTTAAATAAGAACATTAGAAAATTTTTGTTTATTGATGGAATCTGTGGATCTGTAAATACTTCTACTCCATCTGCAATATTGAATACAATTGCACATAATTTGGTAATTGATGTTTTTGGTCAAATTTTTGGTGCTTCTGGAAGAGGAGGTGGAACTGGTAATGGCGCACCTGATCCTGGAGGTGAGAATGGTGGAAACGCTTTTTCGTTATCTCCCATCGGTGGAAATAATGTTAATGTTTTATTAAGACCATCGGCACAAGTATATGGTGGCGGCGGTGGAGGTGAGAGAGGATCTCAAGGTGCTCCTGGAGGCGCAGGATCTTGTTATAATGAATATACGACTCAAGGATGTGGCGGAGCTCCTGGTTGCGGTAGTGGTTATAATGATGCTGGAACTTGGGGTGGGAATTGTTGTCAATCTACTTGCGATTGGTGCTGGGGTTGTTGTGAACGATGTGTGAAAAATACTCAGTATCGTCGATGTACTCAATATTCAACAATCACTGCTGGAGCAGGTGGATATGGAGGAACAGGTGGATATGGTAGAGGATATAATAATCAAGATGGAACTTTATTAGGGTCTCCTGGAGGTCTTGGTTCGGATCCTGCAGGTGCTGGATATTCCTTATCATCTATCGGATATTACTGGACAGAAAATAATGATGATGCTTTCTTAAATGTAACTGGGAGTGGATCTGCCCGAATTACTATGGAAATTGATACAAATGATAATCCAAATACTAATGGTAGATGTTACGATACGATTAGAGTTCGTGATGGTAATACTGCAGCGTATGCAGAAATATTCTCATGGAATTTTAAAAATGGAATTAGAAGATATACTTTTAATGTATCTCCAAAGACATATATGGTGCAAATTTCTGGAAATCCAAGAAATGTTCTAATTAGAGATAATGGTGTTAAGTTGAGAGACAATAGTGGAGATGATACAAATGCAAGAATTTATATAACCTCTGTTGATCAATATACTTTGTCGTATAGCCCATCAACTTGTGGTGCTACTCGTGGATCAAATGGAGAATCCGGTGGTTCTGGTGGAGATTGGGCAACATCTGGATCTGGCACCACAGGAGCTACAGGTGCAGGAAATGGTGGATCGGCAATTGTTGGATCAAATTATACAATATCAGGATCAATAAATGCATCAACTATAAAGGGATCTTATCAACCACAATAAATATTTTTAGTTGAAATATAAAAACAATGTCTGAAGATAAAAATTATCCTTCTCTTATAGAACAAACCAAAAATCTTGCTAATTTTTCTTGGGAATTAGTTCAATACATAACTCAAAATCGTGATGCAATTCTCTTTGTTTCTGACGAAATTTATAAACAAAGAATTGAAACATGCAAAGGTTGTGATAAGTATGATGAATTAGAAAATCGTTGCAGAGAATGTGGATGCTATGTTCCTGCAAAGGCAAAAATTATCCTTGACTCATGCCCACTAAGTAAATGGGATGCTGATAAAGAAACTTGGGATTCAAAATTTCAAAAAATTGCTGAAGATATTGACAAAAAACAACAATCCTAGTAGACTACCTTTGTCCCGGTTGAAGATGAGAATCTAAAGCTTCATAGGACACTTAGGAAACCGTCCACTGAGTCGCATCAGGGACGGTTTTCTGCTATGATAGTCTCATACGCAATGATCCCTGTGATTCAACTCCGTCCTCACCAGCAACGCGGTCTTGAAGCAATGCTCAAGTATCGTATTGGTCAATTGATCATGCCGACTGGTGCTGGAAAGACTCTGACCATGATTGCTGATGCGATCAAAGAGTTTTCCAATAGCGATCCTCAAACTATTGTTGTAGTTGCTCCTCGTATTCTTTTGAGTGAACAGTTGTCTGCTGAATTCTTGGAGTATGTTACTAATGCATCTGTTATTCATATCCATTCGGGGGAAACAAGGCATTTTAGCACTACAAAACCCTCTGAGATTCAGTATTGGAATCAAATTGTGACTAGTGCATTCAATCCTGATGCTCCCAAACACAAACTGATCTTCACTACCTACAACTCTCTACAGCGTCTACAGCAAGCAGACATTCATATTGACACTATTTACTTTGATGAAGCACACAACAGTGTTAAGAGTCATTTTTTCCCTGCTACAAAACACTTCTCTGCTACTGCTAACCGCTGCTATTTCTTCACTGCTACTCCTAAGCATTCTGCTACTATTTCCAAACCTGGCATGAATGATGGATCTGTATATGGTCAAGTAATTTGTAATGTTGCTGCACCTGAATTGGTTGAAGGTGGTTTCATTGTTCCTCCTCAGGTTTGTGTGAGTCAGATCAATGCAATTCGTGACAAAGATGATGCAGCAGAGCGTGATTGCATGACTCTTCTGGATAAGATTCTCAATGAGGACAATATGCAGAAGGTTTTGGTAGCAGCACCCAATACTAAAGTGTTGGTTCGAATGCTTGCTGAGACTGATTTTATGACAGAAGTTCAGTCACATGGTTATGATGTATTGTGGGTGACTGCAAAGTATGGTGCATTCATCAACAACAAAAAGGTTTCCCGTGAACTGTTTTTTGACACTCTGACTGCATGGGGTAAGGATCCTGAGAAGAAGTTCATCATTCTTCACTACAGCATCCTTTCTGAGGGTATCAACTGTCCTGGATTGACCTCCTGCGTCCTCATGAGGAACATGGATTACATTGCTATGGCACAGACCATTGGGCGTGTGATTCGCCTCCATCCAGACGATTCTAAGCGCCTCTCAGAGGGTTCTTTGGTGCCTGGACAGTTGAAGGACTATCACAAGTCCTATGGGTTCATTCATGTTCCCGTGTATAGTAACGTTGGCATCGCAACTGCCAAACGTTTGCAGAGTGTCGCTGAGACGATCTTTGTTCAAGGCGAACCTGCAATCTCCACCATCAAACGCTGAGGTAATTATGAAGCATCGTGTCACCTGCATGGTTAGTGGACAAACATTCTATGTTGAGTGTTATGCCCGCAATCGTCAAGAAGCAATACAAGTTGCTCTTGCACAATATCCAAATGCCCGTGTAATGTCCTCTAACATTGTATTTTGATTATGTTGAGTCTTTCCAAACAAATGAAAGAGAAGTTCTTTGTCGAAGGGCATGAACTTCCTACATGTGTCAATGATGGTTGTAATAATAAAGTTCTTGTGCGAGAATGGAAGTATTGGTCTTTCAAATCCGAATGTTCCCGTTGCACTAGTGCTCGAAAGAATGGTAAAGTAATTCCTGGAGTTACAATTCATAAGAAATCATATTGTGAAAATCATGATGGACATCTTGGATGGACTTGTCCAGTTCCTAAAGATGGATGGGTTGGATTTGAAAACAGTTTGGATCTTGACCATCTAGATGGCGATCATCATAACAATATTCCAGACAATGTTAAAACTTATTGTAAACTGTGTCATGGTCGAAAATCACTAATTAACGGTGATTGTGATAGTAACAAAGCATCGAGTAGAAAAATTCAATGGATCAGATCTTACAGGGAGATTCATCCCGACTTTTAAAAGAAATAGAAAGTGAGAGTGTGCATCTTACTTGCACCTCTCCTCCATATTATAACGCCAGAGAATATTCAACTTGGCCAACTTACCAAGAGTATCTTGACTTCTTGAGAAATGTGTTTCTTGAAGTGTTAAGAGTCACTCAACCAGGTAGAATGTGTGTTGTAAATCTTTCTCCAGTGATTGAGGCAAGACAATCACGGGCACATGAGAGTAAACGTCTTGCAATTCCATTTCATTTTTTTACTTTAATGGAACAAATGGGATGGAAATACATTGATGATATTATCTGGTTAAAACCTGAGGGTGCATCAATTAATCGTAATGGTGGATTCTTTCAACATCGCAAACCAGTTGCATACAAACCAAACATTGTAACTGAGACTATCTTTGTATTTCAGAAACCAGCACCATTCTTAATTGATAAAGTTGTTCGATCTTATGATGGTGATGTATTAGAGCAATCACTTGTCAATGAAGACTATGAACGATCTAACGTATGGAAGATCAATCCAGAAACACATTCAGATCATTTAGCGCCCTATCCAAAAGAACTGTCTGATCGTATCATTAAGTATTACAGTTACATTGGTGATTTAGTTCTTGATCCTTTTATGGGATCTGGGACAACTGCAATTTCATGTATTGATTTGAAACGGAAGTATCTTGGAGTTGAAATTCATGAGGAGTATGTTAATATGGCAATGGAACGAATCCGATCTTTTAATCCTTTAGATCAATTTTTTAACTGAAATGAATATACAAAATGAAGGTATTCTGAATCCTAAACCAGGAGACCCCAACGGATATGTGACTAAGGATGGCATGTGGGCTGCCGTTCCTTATGGTAAAAAGTTTGTTATCATTCACAATGGGCAGCAAGTTCACACTGCCAGCACCTATAAGACTGCCAAGTCTTATATTCAGAAGGCAATGAACGGCAAATCAGTCTCATCACTGGACAAATTTCTATGACTCAGACATTTAAAGTCACATCTGATGTCCCTTATGATAGACATACCTATGAAGTTGTCCTGAAAAATGACAAAAAGGTATTTTTCGACAATTGGACGGATGCTCAGGGGTTCTGGTTCCAGAACTGCCAGATCCCCGATTTTTTAGATGTTATCATCGTAAAAGATAAACAAAAGGTTAAGAGCAAGGGATTTGGTCAATAAATATTTTGAGAATAGGAGAGAGCTATGACTGCTCTGTTTCTCACTACGATTATCACCTGCGGTCAAGCTCATGATGTTATCAATCGAATTCGAACACATAAAATGTTATCGAATGAAATCAAAGTAGAACTTATCAATCTCATTCGTGAAACTATTCCATCCTGCCCTGTGGTGATTAAAAAAGATGCAAAATGAATCTCAATCCGATAAATGGAATCGTGGTTTGACTTTATTTGAAGAGAGTGTTCTGAAACCAGATCATGAATTGAGAAACTGTGCTCATAATCAAGAATGTTACAACGAACTCATGATTGTTCGTGAGCATGTGTTAGAATATCTCAAAACTCTAAGACAATGAGTACCTCATACATTTACTTTATCATATTCTTTTGCATCGCATATCTGATTATCACCGATCAATCAGTCGCAAGAGGGTTTTATATGCTCACTCAACTTGCAAGAGTTCAATATGAAAAGACAAAGTGGTGGATATTACATAATCCTGCAAATCCGATTGTGAAGTATCTTATGTGGCGTCGGTCTATGAAACTCGCAAAAGAGTTAATGGATGAATACAAAAATAAATAACCCATATCTGGAGTTAGAATATGCTTTCCACACAATACAGACTCAGACTTGAATCAATTTGTGATAAGATTGTAAAAGGTGAGTCAGTTGAATTAAGTGAAATGATTTGGTGTGAAAAACTCGCCAAAGCAAACCGAAGTGCTGCAACAATCCTTCGTCAGGCAAGAAGGAGAGCAGAGAATCCAGATATGGTAGAAGGTGACTTAGACGACTTTATGAATCAATTAGATATTGGTGGATTGGGTCACGAAAGATTTGGTCGTCGTGGTTTTGATTCTCCTGATGACTTACACGATTGGTTTAAGAGAGATGAAGATGACACTGATTGGCGCACTCGTGATTGATGGTGGGCAGCAACAATAAGTCTTGGCGGAATTATGTTGCGTAAGACCCACACATATGTTATTATAAATAGTATCAGTCACGCCAAGACTTACAATGAAAGTATCACAACACCCCCTATATCATACTTGGAATGGTATGATACGCAGATGTAAAGATCCAAAAAATATAAACTATTCAGAGTATGGTGCTCGTGGGATAGAAATTTTTGAAGAGTGGTCTGAAAGAGGGTTTCACGGCACCACACAAACTCCGCCAGGTTTTATAAAGTTTCTAAAATATATTGATGAAAATTTGGGTGAAAGACCAGAAGGATATTCTATTGATAGAATAAACAACAACTCTGGATATATTCCTGGCAATATAAGATGGGCAGACAACTCTACACAAAATATAAATCGCAGATGTCCCAATGGTGAGTTGAGAAATATAAAAAAAGTCCCATCTGGTAAATATCAAGTCAATATGTGGCATAAAAAGATTAACTACTATGTTGGCACTTATGATACGATAGATGAAGCAATTATTGCCAGAGATTGTTATAGAAAAATGTTACAAGAGACAACTTAACCAATGAAATCCTATCAAGAGTTTATAGCAGAAGAAGAAAAGTCTTCTAAGGAAACAGCAAAATATCAAAATCATCCGAAGGGCAATGAGAAGTGCTCCAATTGTAATATGTGGAGACCACCGAATGCCTGTACCGCAGTAAAAGGAAAGATTGCTGCCGATGGTTGGTGCAAGTGGCATCAGTATGATAGAAAAAACAAAGATTGACAAACTGCCCTAGATACCCTATAATACCTGCATATACTTTCTGATTATGAATTATCGTCCTTATAGTATGGAATGGAGTCGGAGGAGATACCTTGCCGAAGCAATCCAGAAATACTTTGATACTGATGCCTCTCTGGATGTTGTGCTGGACGATATTGTAGGTGTATTGGAAGAGAATGTAGAGCACCACAAGAGTCGTGCCGAAAGATTCCAAGAAGTATTAGATGGTCTGAAGTCGTTACCTTACTGATTATGAAACTCATTCAATTTGGCGAAAGAAACGACTACGGAAAAGAATGGTATATGACTCTTTGTACTGGAAGACGATATTCACTACTTCAACTTGCTTTTGATTATGGAGAGTATGGGAAATGGATTGAATTTCCTTATCTTCAAATCTCTATGGGATATGGAAGACTATTCTCCTTTCTATTTTCTATTGGTCGGTTAGGTTTCACTTTTGATATTTGTGGTCGTAACTGGCGTGATGAATTGTTTTACCGTGCAAGAGATTATATGAAGTTGAAAGATGGCTAAAAAACTAAACTGGTTTGAATATTACTTTGGTCACTGCTTCCAAACTGGTTGGAGAGAGATGTGGAATAACTTCAAGATGTGGAGAGACCTCATCAGTGGAAACTATAAGGACTATGCTCTACTTCCAACTGATGACCCATATGAAGAATGTTACCAGTGGTTTTGGACAAGTATCAACCTAGATGAAACCTACCCCAAAGAGTTTCTTGAGTACCTGATGGAAATGTGTGATAGAATTGATAGAGGAGAAGAAAAGGTATATCCACTTGATGAAGATTTCTTTGACCGATTGAAAGACCTTACTGATGGTATTGATGTTGATTTAGATGAAGAACTTACCTGATAAACTACAACTTGATATAATGTGGACTGTTGCCACCTCATCCAGTATTGAAACTGGCACAAAACCCCAGTACGGGTTCGCCCAGATGCTGTATGATTACCTTGCAGACACAAAACCCCGTGTTGAACTTGGACCTTATGAACCTCAAAGAAAAGAAAGCACTTCTCAAGAGACTTGAAACTGCTTATAATACCTGTATGGATTGTGGACGAACCTATGGTGTTTATTCGGTAGGTTGTTCTTCTGTTTATACGTCAACCTGTGATGTGTGTGGTGAAACCAAACCTATCACAGAGACCCGTGACTTTGCTTACTTCATTACTGGAATTCGTAAACTCAAACTAGAGATTGAAAATGAAAAGAGTAACCGTAAGACCCAAAAGCAGCAAGGCGAAGAACCGTCTGTGTAATATGATGGGCAACAATCCTGTTTGTATTGTTGAGCAAGACAAGGGTGATGGTATGATGTTTCTTGCATCCGAGAATCAGAAATACTTCTTCTGGGTCAATGTAAACAACGATTGTCATTGGGAATGTGATTGGGAGGTATTATGAACTACTTGTGCTTGGTTGATGGTCTGGTAGAATATGGGAGCACAAGTCTCTCTGACTTCGCACACTATCAACTGATGTATGCCGAAGAACACCAAGATGCTGATGTTCAGTACCTGACTCTGACCGATGAAGAGTATGATGCTATGTTCCCTTGTGAGGAAGAAGAATGAAACCTAAGTTTTATGTCATTTTAGAACAGGCAATTGAAGAGGGTGTGCGTCAAGGATGGCATCGGGCACACAAACATGTAGAAAACCCCAGTGAAGGTGCTGTGATTGAGCATATTGAAGATGCTGTGATGTCTGCGATTCACGAATACTTTACTTTTCCTGAGGACGAATACCAATGAGTTTTTCTAAAACTGTTTCTGTTGTTGCTGCCCTTGCTAGTATTTTTAGTGTGGGTCTTGCAAGTTGGAAGATTTCTGAGGATATTAAAAACGCACAAACTGCTCCTCTGGAACAGACTCTGGAACAGAAAATCCAAGAACTTGAAAAGAAACTAGAAGAACCAGCACAACCAGCACAACCAGTTGAGCAAGTGGCACAACCTCAAGTGCAAGCAGTTCAACAACCCGTTATACTACCTCCAGTAGCACCACCCCCTGTGCCACCTGAACAACCTACAAATCCATGAAAACCTACACTCTCACTATCACAGAAGAACAGGCACGGGCACTGCAATATGCTACTGATGTACTCCAACGAGTTCAGTTGGGGCAGTGGGAAGAGATTGTGGATTGGTTGCCTCTTAAAAAACCGACTGATTATACCAAACTTCACGAAGACACACGCACGATTGGCAATATTCTTTGCAATCATATGGTAGATGATATTGATTGTCCTCAAGTTTCTTTGGGTATTGGGCATCCAGACCTTCCCAAGAATAATGGAGTTCTTTATGACCTTCACTGTGTTATTCGTAAGAAACTTTCTTGGGAACGGGCAGTAGAAGAAGGTATTATTGAGAGTGAGGATTCGGAAAGAAAGTGGCCTGAAATGATGCAGGTATGCTATGATGACCCTATGAAATGGGGACACGAACCCCTTGCTAAAATGGAGAGGATTGATGAAACTCTTTGACTATGAAACCTATGAGGACTATGGGAAAGAATGGTTTCTCCAAGTTCTCTCATGCCGCAGATTTGCTCTGTTGGATATTACTCTCCAATGGGATGATTATGGATGTGATGATTTATTCCCAGCATTTCAGTTGAGTATTGGTTCCAGTCATTTGTTCGGTGGTTTTATCCGATACAAACGATTTCAATTTGATTGTAGTATAGTTGATTGGAAACCAAGAGACCTTCGTTGGTATAAAGAACACAAATGACGACTAGGGCACAAGAACTCCTAGATGCTTCTATGGAACTCACATTGCGACCACAGAAGGATGACCGCAAGAAACTGATTGCTTTTATCATCAACGAAGCAGCAGCACGACTTTGTACTGATTGTGGAGAACTTCAAAGTCCTGTTGATGTATTGTATGAACTTGCCAATGAGGTAGAAGCACTATGAGTAGAAAAAACAGAGCACAACAAGTAATGAATGAGTATTATAGTAAGTTGGGTCCAGGTCCAAATTATTATGATAATGCTGCCGTTGCTGCTGCTCTCCGTGAAGTAGTGGAGGGTCTCAATATTGAACCAGACCCTGACCGAGAATTGAGTATGGAAAAAAATTATTTCATCAAGGGACAGAAGTGGGTAAAGGGTGCTATACTGCGTCTTGCTGATGAGTTGGAGGACGATGAACTCTAATGGTTGAGAAAGTAAAGTTTGTAACTGTTACACGAACTATTGACATCACAAAAGGTATTCATTACCTTGATGCTATTGATGAGAATGGGTATCACTGGACAGCAGAAATGGATAACAGACAAGAGAAGTGGTTAGTGTATACAAAAGTGTGGACTAAAGACCCTCAAATGCCGTATGATATATGAAAAACTATCGTATCAAAAAAGTCACAGACGGACACTCAACCAGATATTACCCACAACACAAAAGATTTGGATTGTTCTGGTATAATATATTTGTAGATGAATATAGGGATGGTGATTATTCTACATTTGAAGAAGCACAGTGGCACCTTTGTAACTTCTTGAGGAAACCTGTGATAGAATACCTTGACTTTGATTGTGATTGTGGAGAACCTCTGTGACTGAACCCATTCGTCTATGTAAGGATTGTAAGCACTACAAGAAAGATTGGTGTGCTCGTATTACTGGATATGGAGACACATTTGACTTATGCCTCAATCCTCATCTGTCTGGAAATGTTGTGACTGGGAAATCTAATGGTGGTTTTTGTGATAATATGAGAAAGTATCACGGATGTGGAATGGAAGGTAAGTATTGGGAGGCAAAATGACTGAAAAGTATTACTGCGATTACCCAACAGAACCTATTGGTGGTGATAATCCTTATTATCGTTGTTCTTATTGTAAGATTAGTGATCCACAAATCAACGGATACTTGGAAAATCACGAAGAATGGTGTGAGTATCGCATAAAAATGGAGGCACGGAAATGACTGAAATTGAAAAAACAAAAGCAGAAATTAAAGTGCTTGAAAAGAAACTCTCTTTCCTTGAAGAACTGGAAAAAACAAAATCACCAGTAGAAGAAGCATATAAAGATTGGATGGGTGTGTATCCTCCAACTAATCCAAGTGTTGATAATATTTTTGATATTAGGTGGAGAGCATTTCAAATGGGATATAATGCCTCAAAAGAAAAGAAAGTGAGTGAAAGTTTCCAAGCAGGTTATGAGTTTGCTTATCAACAAAATGTGAGTGAGTGGGAACCAACTCCACAAACACCAGAGCAAGTTGCTGATGGATTGAAAGGAGCATTCAGGGAAGCAGTCAAGCAAGGTGTAGTTTCATCTTCTACTAAACCACAAAATCTTACTGATTTGATTTATGATTGGTGGGAAGATGTATTTACAACCAATAGTAATGATGATATGGAAACTTCTATTGAGGATTTGGTAGATAGGATTGAGTTGTTCTTACCGAAAGAACAATCTTCTGCTGGTTCTCAAAATGAGTATGTTGAATGCACGGTAGATGGTTTCAACGATTGTCTCAAGAAAATTAAGGGGAAACTACGATAATGCCATTCTTTCCCGACTGCTATGATGAGTGGGGGCTTTATAAGTTTACCTACGATGGAGACCACAAGATGTATGAAATGCTGTTTGAGGGCACAGAAGAAGAGTGTCGTCAGTATGCTTACGACAACTATACTGATAAGGAGCAAACTAACATGTGCCTGATGGATTGGGAAGCAAGGGAGTGGAGTGTATGACCCATGAGGAAATGCTAGAAGTTGCCGCACAACGAGAAGCAGAAAACAAAGCCTTAGAATCACTTGGAATTGATTATGGTGATTTTGAGGGTGAAGACGATGTAGATTATTATGCACCGAATGGTGATTACATCAAGTCTTATCCACTTATCAATCGTGTAGAAGTGATTGGTAAGAATGGACGAGAGTTTGTTCAATATGACTGCTCTAATGTTCAAATATCAGAACAAGATGAAGGACGTACACTCAAGGTATTTTTATCATGAGACTCATAGACCGATATAACGAATACTACAACGATGAATGTGCTGCTGCTCCTTGGGGTTCTCTTACCAGCATGGAACATTTGCAGGCAACCACAATTCGTGCTGTGCTTTATGCCTTTGCCCGTAAGTATAATATGAAGGAGAGTATTTCTGTAGAAGATTTGAACAACCTTGCTGACCTGATTGAAGAACAAGGAAACGAAAGCAACAAGAGGCATGAGACAGTTATGAAAGTGGCACAAGAGCACTCCACAGATGCCACTTGATGCCCTATAATAGTCTCATACACAAAGGAACTCCCTAATGCCTTTCTACACAAAACTTCCTGGAACTGATGTGCTCCGCAGTAAGATTGATGTCTTCACGATGTCTGACCCTGATGATGAAAAGATTTTTCATCGGGTAGAACTTACAGTAGATAATGCTGGTGTCTTCATTACTTCCTGTGAAGGGGGTGCTCGTGAGGATATGAGTATCGCACAGAAGGATTTGGCAATCGCAGTTGCCCGTGCTATTCTGGAAGCATACGGAGAGGTTTGATGACTTATTCACTCAACCAAGAAGCAAAAGCATTCTCATACACAAGAGAAGAACTCTTTAAGTGTATCACGAATATCGTAGCACATCCTCATAAAACCATCACAGAGCACGACCAATCCCGTGCTCTTGCAATTATGGTGGTGATTGATGATTACTACACCAATTATGTTCAAAGTGATAATAATGGTGGGTATTGTGTCTATGAATGTGATGCTACTGACCTCACTGATTTTGTAAGGTTCAAACTTGGTATTGGAGATTATGATGCCGTTGATGTTTATGAGGTTTTGAAATGACAGAAGACCGCAACGATTTTCCAAAGGAAGAATGTAAGAATCCCGATGAGATTATCGTGCGGGATATTGATACATTTCATATGGAAGTGATGGGTCCTGATAGTGTGTGGATTGGGATTACTCGTAAAAATGGACAGATTGATCACTTTAATGTTATAGTGAAAGGTAAGAAGTTAAGCACCTTATGGTCTCCTAATACAGGTAATCTAAATGAGATTTGAAAACCCAACAAAATGGGAACTCTTCCTTGATGGTTTCCATAACTTCTGGTATGCTTTGGATAGTTATGATACTATTGAGCACTTTCCAGATGATTTTTGGGAAGCACTTTCTTATGGTTGGATGCAAGAATATATTTTTCCTTATGATGACCCATTCAATCGCACTATTTCACCTGAACGTAAGTTGAGGTTAGGGCAGTGAATGAGAAATCTAAAATATTCTATAACATCTGGTGCTGTGCATACCAACGCAGAGCATTATATAAAGGCACTGCTAGAGAGCACCGAGAGCACGAAACTATCCGTATGTGTCTTGATATGAAAGATGTAAAGTTCTACCAATTTGATACAGAAAAACCCAAACACTTGAACTAAAATGAATGATGCACATTATGGTTGGGTAATCAATACTCATTATGATTGGATCAATATGCTCACTCGAATGGAGCAGAAGAAACCACAACGATTTGAAGAGTTTCAGTATTCACAACAGACAATTTATCATCACCTAGATAAGTTGCAACACGAACAGCATCTTTATGACTAATTTTAATGATTGGTTTGAAGAGATGGAAGGGTTCTCATTCCGCTCTGAGCGGTTCTATGATGACTTTGATTATGCTGCTAAAACAAATGATTACGGAGCAATCATCAAGTGGTTACAAGCGGCATATCAACTAGGATATGAAGAAGGACAACGACTTTATGGAGGAACTGAATGAACTTTACACCTGAACAATATAAACTCATTTACACTGCTGTGCGTCGTTATCAGTATGATAAGACCGTGCTGAACAGTAAAGAGTATCATACCTGTGGTGAGGTGCTTGACGAATTGTTTGATGCCGTGTATACTCAACGTGTTGAGCAACCTACCTGATGGATTACAGCGAAGAGTTTCCGTTTGATCAATTTCCATGGAAGTTGATTCATAAGGATGGAAAAGAAACACGTAAATGTTACTTTCAAACAGAAGAACATCGTAAAAAGCACATTGATCGCTACAACCTTAAAAAGAAAGACATTCAATTAAGTTACAAATATGACAATTAGAACTTTTGTTGATAAGCATGGTAATGAGTGGAACTGGGAAGAAACTCCTGCTGTTGTAGAAGCAGTCAAGAATCTATCTTTGTTTGCTGGTAATTATGAAGGACCACTCTATGCACCTCATCCTGATTTGAAAAATGGAAAAAAAACTGATTGATGATTGCTTCTATGTTGAGCAAAAAAAGTATGGACTCTGGGATTCTACCGACAAAGATGGTAACGGACTGGTCACGTCTCTCACTGAAGAGCAATGTGTATCAGCAACCCGTTATGTTCTTAAAGGACGGCAGGAAGGTTTCCCTGAATCCAAAACTCATGAAGGAACTGTAGGTGGAAAACTCTGATCATCCATATCATGTTTTAGATCCTACTACGCCATGGTATGAGTGGTTATGTTACTGTGAGATCTGTCATCAACTAGATGTTAAAGATCAACCAAATATGAGAAGATATATGGGATATCGAAACTATCTTAAATCTGTAGGTGTATTATGATTGGAACAAATTGGTTTCAAAAGAAATGGGGACTAGAAGATCCTGTTTTGATTGATGAACTCTATACCAGAGTTGTTGAGTTAGAGCAACGTGTTAAAGTTCTTGAAGAAGAGAATATCAATACGACTAACTCAATATACGAAATTTTTAACAGTCTTGAAGCACGTATTGACATCCTTGCATCCGAACCTTATAATCTTGATAGATTTTCACTTAACAAATAATGTACGAAACTCTAACTGAATTTGAAAGAGCACTTGCCCGATTCGGGGACAAAGTGCAATATATTGTAGGACTTGAAATTTCTGATAAGATGTCTCCCGAAGTAGCATACCAAGAAATTAAAGAAATGCTGAAAGAATTGAAAAAACTTCGTAAAGCAGAAAAACAAACTTGGATAAATGATATTCATATTGATATGTGATGGAAGACTCACTTAAAATAACAGAGAACGAGGATGGATCGTTCACAATGGATTGGGACAAGGAAGATCCAAATTGGAAATGGTTAAATGGGTTGACATCCAAAGAGATTTCCATTATAGTACAGCAAGCAATTGAGGAAGAACTCAAACGTCATGGCAATTAAGTATCAGAAAGTTTGGGATACAATGAATGATCTTGAGATGATCATTGCAAAGGTCGTCTCTGCCCGTGAAATGATTGATGTTGCAAACGAATGTTGCAGTAACAATCAACAAGAACGTGCAGAGGCCATGACAATGGCAGCATATGAGTTTCTTGGATACTTCATTGAGGAGTTTGATGAGAAGTTTAAACTTGCTTGGCAGGCAACTGTTGGTGACTTGCGTGATGGTGATGTAAAAAACCCTCTGACTTGTGATAAAGATGATCCATCACCCGAATGCAAAGATGCTTGGAACTCTTTCTGGGAAAGCACTGGTTCAACCGTAAGTAGTGTTCGGTACACTGATGAGGAACTGAATGCAATGTGTGATGCTGCAGAAAAACAAGAAAAAGCAGATAAGGTTGTAAAGTGGCAACTTCCTGTTGAATTAGAACCAAGTGGTGAATGTTTTGTAACTTTCCCAGATGACCTTCTTGAAGCAGCAAACCTAAAGGAGGGTGATCAGGTTGAATGGGTTGATAATGGCGATGGATCTTATACACTTACTAAAGTGTCTAAACCACTTGGAATGGATGAGTGTTGATGCTTGAAACTCTTATTTGTGGTTATAATCTATTCTGTCATGTAAAAAATGTGGTAGAATATCCAAGAACACAAATACCTGTGGTAAAATACTATGAAGCAGGTAAGTCTTGTTATGTAAATGGAACTTTTTATACTAAATGTGAGGATCGATTAAATGGCACTAAATAATATTACCTGATTTGCTCGCACTTATCGGGAGGGGGGGGTGAAAGTCCCTCCTTTTTAATATAAATAGATATGCGAGCAAATTAGAGTAGAACTATGCAACCACGTATCTACACATACAAAATTACCTTTGAAGAAGTTCCTTACTACTATTATGGAAGTAAGAAAGAAAAAGTATTTGATGAGGAATACTGGGGTTCTCCAATAACAAATAAGTGGTGTTGGGAACTTTATACTCCAAAGAAACAAATATTAGAAGTATTTGATTATACTGATGAAGGTTATGAAGAATGTAGAAAACTTGAAGATAGATTGATAAAACCAGTTCTTAATGATTCTTATTGCCTTAATGAAAGATGTGGAGGTTCTTATTCTATATCAATAAAAAGGCAGAATGGAATAAGTGTTAGAGATAGTAAAAAGGGTATTCATTCATTTAGTGAATACCAAAGAATAGAAAATGCAAAAAATGCAAGAAAATATTTAAAACAAGAATCTCTTTCAAAAGGTGGTAAAGAGGCATCAAAAATAAACAAAATTAATAAAGTGGGAATATATGGATTGGCAGAAGAAAGAAAAATGGAAATATGTAGTAATGGTGGAAAAATAGCAGGTAAAAAATTGTATGAAGAAGGTAAAGGTTTATTTGGAATGAATGATGAAGATATGAAAAAAGCAAGAATAGCAGGAGGTAAAAAACAAGGAAATACTTGTAAAGAATTTAAGATAGGTATATGTGGATTGACAAAAGAACAAAGAAGTGAAAATGCTAAAAAACAAAACAAAATCAAATGGAGATGTCTCATTACAGGGCATATTTCAACTTATAATGCCCTCTCAAGATTTCAAAATAATAGAGGGATTGACAAAAGCATGAGAGAAATGGTATGATGAAATTAAGTTGAAATATTTAAAATGCTGACAAATCAAGTTGAAGAAAACTTAAAAGAAGCAGAGGGGTGCCTAAGAAATGCTCTACATTGGGCAGCAAAAAATGAACGTCCTATGGTATGTTCTGTGATTGCTGATATGATTAGTCGTATTGAAACACTACAAACGACTGATTCTCTTCTTGATAAACTTGAAAACCGTAAACCAGGAGACTCTGGTTTCTTTGGAACTATTTTTGGGAAAGATGACTGAACCTAACGAACTCGGCAAGGCACTAAAAGAATGGTGGGACTCTGATGCCTGTAAACAAATGCAAAAGGCAAATGAAGAAGCAAAGCAACGTGCAGTAGGAAAGTATTTTATGCTTTCTGAAGAAGATAAACTTGATATGGTTCAGGCAATCTGCTATATTATGTGTAAAGCAGAAAGTGAGGGAACCAGTCACAGAGGATTGATGGATGATCTTGGAATTTATCCTTCTGGGTTTTGGATAGATCATTTGATGGATGTTCATAATGCTCTATGGTCTTATTATCACGACAAGAAAAGGGAACAAGAACTTAAAGATGATCTTGATGCCCTTGATGAGTTTATTAAGTAGTGTAACAGGATCCCAAAGAAAACATTAAGTTACTAGATACTAATGTATTGAAATGCTAATATTGGGACACAACGCAAAACACCTATGACTCTAGCAAAAACTGGTCCTAAAAATCTTACTCAAGAGGAATGGGATGAACTTGTGGCACTCAAAGATGCTATAACTTATCGTCCCCAGTCAGTTTCTGCTGAAAAGATGGAAAAATTCACTGAACTTATGGTTCGATCACTGGAAGGTAAAGGTGATTGTACACCACGATAAAATAAATATTATCAACCCGATACAAAACCATGAATAACATCGACCAACACATCCAGAAGGATGAAGAACTTTTGAGTGATCCTACAATTTCTCCTCAGTCTAGGAGACATACTGAAGAAGAATTAGAAGCACTAAAAGCATATAAGAATCATCATCCAGAAGATTCTCACGATCCTACACCACTTGAGCTTTATTGTGATGCAAACCCTAATGCACTTGAGTGTAGAGTTTACGACGATTGAGGACGGTTCTAAAACTGGCACACAGGGGGTTCTCAGGGCACTGGGGACCCCTTATAATATGTGGGTAATCAAAAATTACAATGAAAATCTTTGGTCTTGCCTTTGTTGTTCTTGTCCTTGCCACTGCTGGACTTCTCTTTGAGGCGTGGTTGCTTGGTTTGATTCTGTCTTGGTTTAGTGTATCCTTGACCTTCTGGCAGAACTTTGCTATCATCTTCCTTGCTAACGCTATTTTCAAATCTACTGGAGTTTCCTCAAAATGAAAGAAGATAACACTATGCGGAACGCCACAATTATTGGTGCTTCCTTTATTCTCTCTCTGTTTATTATCAATGCTGTGGTTGGTCCTCTCTACAATGTGTGGGCACAATCTCTGCAAGGTAAAGCAGAACTTCAGAAAGCAGAATATACTCGTCAGGTAGCAGTTCTGGAAGCACAAGCAAAGAAAGATTCGGCACAACAACTTGCTGATGCTGAGGTGATTCGTGCTCAAGGTGTTGCAAAAGCAAACCAAATCATTGGTAACAGTTTGAAAGATAATCGTGAATATCTTCAGTATCTTTACATTACTGGACTGGAAGAAGGTAGCAACAAAGGCAATGTGACCATTTATGTTCCAACAGAAGGTGGTATGCCTGTGCCCACTCTTCAAATGAATAAGTGACACTCTAACAACTGGCACACGGGGCATCCCAGACCCCTCTGGGTGCCCTATAATAAGCACATACGCAACGAACCGATGACGACCACCTTCGCTGATTACTCCGCCCAAGCAGAGGCACGGAAGAACATCGCAGAGGCAGTTCTGGGTCACACCTATGCTCTCTGTGAGGCACTGCGTCAGAACTTTATTGATTACAGCATCAAGTCTCATGAGCAGTCTGTTTTGACTTTTTCTCTTGCTGGTGCTGTTACCTCTGTTGAGTATCACAAAGCATGTATCACTGACCTGAAGAACGGCAATTGTGGTTATGAGTTCTACCCTGAAACGGGTCGCAAGTATCACAAAATCATTATGGTTGCAAATGGGAGCAGGAGTGTTCACTGCTTCATTGACAAGAAGACTGGTGAAGTTTACAAAAGTTCCAGTTGGAAAGCGCCCGCCAAAGGTGTTCGCTATGATCTGCGTTTGATCAGTGATCGTGAATGGTTGCTTGAGAATGCAGATTGGTGTGGTTCTTATCTCTATGCTCGTTGAGTATGACTGCTAAAGAAAAACTTCTGTTTGTTTCAAGTTTCATTTGGTTTTTGCATTGGGGGCAATGTCTTACTTCATTCATTGTGGATACGGTTATCGCAAACGGGTCTGTGAGGATGTTACCGCTTGGTTTCTGAATAAATTCTTTCCACGCCATAAGATTGTCATTGATATTATTCATCGTGGTTTGAAACGTGAAGGTGTCAATGGATATTGTGATATAATAGATAAGCAGTATCGTCCTCGTGAATTTCAAATTGAACTTGATACTTACATGAATGAGGAATTGTATATAAAAACTCTTTTGCATGAACTGACGCATATGCGGCAGTGGGTAGATGGTTCGTTGCGGGTTCGTTATGGAAAATTGTGTTATTCTAAAGAACCCGTAGAGAAGTATGAGTATTGGCATCAACCACACGAAATTGAGGCACGGGAACAAGAAGAAACCCTATATCTTGAGTATTTGTTTGACGAACTGAATGTACCAGTTCCAGAAGTGGTACAGTTTTTTCCTAACCGCTTGACTCAGGCAGTATAATATGAAGGTCATTATCCGACACAAGCAGACTCACAAATGATGAAATCTATTTTTCTTTCCTTTTTTCTTCTTGCGTCTCCTGTATTCGCACAACAGCAGCAAACTTCAACGTATCGTCCGTTTCGCTATGAAACTCCCTGTGGAATTGAGTCTGGTACTGAGTTCTTTGAGGATACTTGTGTTGTGATTGAAACTCGGGAAAAGAGCGGTGCGCTTCGCACTCGCAATATTTTCTCTAATAAGTTTGCTCTGACGATCAAGGGGCGATTTGATAAAGAAAAAGGATATATGACTTGGGATAGTCACAACAAATATGAATACAAGTGGGATTACAAACCTGGTGGAACTGGTTGGACTTATGTAATGCCTGGAGTTCTTCTTGAAAATGTATCTTGGGACTGATGAAACAATCAATCAAAGAGTTTTTTACCGAACGTGAGTGGGAGATCATTCTGGACGCTGTTGAGCAAGAAGGAATGTTAGAAGAAGAAGATTATGCTGATGAATGTAGTATTATTATTGACAAAATTAATTCAATGATGGAGAATTAAATGACTGAAACTATTGTAAATCTGAATGTGCATGAAATCGGTGTAATTCTATCTGCACTACAGACTCTAACTTTGCGTGAGGAACATCAGATTGCACGGGAATACGGAAGTGTTCCAGCACTGTATAACAAACTCTATTCAGTTTTTGAACAAATGGACAGTTCGCAAACTGGTCTACGCAACGATGTGGTGCCCTCTTTCTGACCTATAATACAGAGGTAATCGAGAGAGACTCTGATGCAACTGTCTACCTTCTCCAAGATTGACGGTGAACCCTCCATGACTGTGGATTACTTTCCTGTCAAAGATAGCACTCGTCACATGTTCAAAGTGCTCAAGTTTCGTGGTGTTGATGCTATGTCTTACAAGTGTATCACGATGCGTGACTTTCAACGTGAGATGGATGAACGCATTGGATTGGGTTGGGAAGTGACTGGGTTCAACACTGAAGTTAAAAATGTCAATCCTATGAACGGTGCCTGCTGATGAACGAAAAAGATATTCAGCAATTTATGTCTGCTTTTGAAGATTTCATGAAACATTCTGAAACCGAAATTGATTCACATCAGAAATGGCAAGAAGCAGAAAAGTATACTGAATTGTTTTATGAACAAAAAGCAAGCGAGTTAGAAGTAACTGTTGATTATTATATGGCAGAATTTATATGAATCAACAAACAAAACTCATTCTCGCATTAATGCAAATTGATAATCTGACATCATTGATAAAGGATAATGAGTATCAACAATTTCTATATTCTCATCTAATGTCAATTCAAATTGAACTTCAACGTCAGTTGACAAATTTGAATCATTCCTCTAAAATAAAAAAGTAATTTACAAAAACCGATGAAGTATCTTTACATTATTGATTACTGGGTGCCATTTCCTTCTAGTGAATATGGTGGTCTAATCAATTTAATTGCAAGTAACGACACTGAAGCATTTGAGATTCTCTCAAAAGAACAATCATTTGATGATCGTTACACAGATCGTATTATGGAACGTGTTGTCAATTCTCAGAAGTTTGCACTTGTTGATGAGTATGAATCGGGTATTCTGGAGGCATTTACCACATGACAAAACTCTATCGTATTGAAGAATTGTATACCACTGGATGGACCTTGATTGATGATGAGGCACAAAAACTAACAAAAGAACAGTGTGATCTTATGTTGAATAATTATCTTTCTTTGGGACATAACCCCAATAATCTTCGTGCTGTTATTGACAACTGATGTTTCTGAGTCTTTTTGGTTTTCTGTTTGCTGCATTATCATTTGTACAAGTGCCACAATGGGACAATGACTGGAAAAAATGTTCTGTATTCGTCCCTGACACTGCTTGCCATTGGTATGTGGTCAACCCTGATAATACTTTTGGCAAGGGATTTAGTTGGATTACTGCACCAACCTACGATGTTGAAGCAATCTACGACATTGGAAAGACTCATGATCTTACCATCGCAAAAAAATTCCAAACGACTGTTGAAATGATGAATGCTGAATCTGGATTAGAATATGGAGATGATTACTGATTTTCCACATAAAGCACCTAAAGGTTACTATTATGAGCAGACAGACTTTAAACAGAATGTTGTTGCAATTTGGATTCATTATCAGCGTAGGTTTATTTACAATGGTGGTGATCCCGTTTGTTGTATCTGGGGATTCTACAACACCAAAACTAGAACCTATCATTCCCCCATCAACTCCAAAAGTGTTGGACAATCGGTGGACATAAGAAATACAACACCTTATAGTGCAATGGTGCCAAAACTAACCGCATTGGAGTCATGTTTTGTATGAATTATATCCCTGAAGTCAATGATTATGTAACATGGACAAAAGGTGTTGAGGGATGGGTATACTTTAAGAGTGATGAATATATTACAATTGAAGCATCTGTTCAACCAAAGGATTTGCAAAATTACAATGCCTGTCGTCTTCATCGTAATGACAGATTGTTAGTTTTATGTTACCATAATCAATGGAATGAATTAAAGTATGTCACAACTAGAAAATCAGTATACGAAGAAGAGAAAAACGTTGTGGCGTTGGTGGGCAAAAGCATTGGGGGAGAAAGCGTCTAAAAATGACAACGAATCAGATTACATTGCTAGTATACGGACTGTTATATTCCTCACTTATCTTCTTACTAATATTTTCATTGTTGCAGGAGTCTTAAGACACTGGAACGACGGAGAAACCATTCATTTACATTTTTATGAAGTACCAAGTGATTTACCTGAAAAACAAAAAGAACAAACAATCCAAACAAGTTGCAACATTCTATAAAATTGAGGATGCATCATTTTGGGAAAAACATGTCATTCAAGAAGGATTCACTAATGTTGAAATTGTTCCGATCTTCTGAAATGAAACTGTTCGCTACTGGTCTTATTTTTGGTGTCATTCTGGCATTTGTGTCAAATCGGTAGACAGTTTAAACACTGGCACACTGCCAATCTAAAGCAGGATAATCTGCTGTATAATACATGTATTCCACAAGGAGGATTCTCTTGGACGTTCCAATGATTGAACTCAATGAAACCAACTATTGTGATCAAAAACCAGTCACAATGCAATTTTCATTTGAAGAGCATGATGTAATCAATAATATTCTAAATCATGCTCTTGATGCCTATGATTTTACTGGTTACAGTGAAATCTATGATTTGCCTGATGATTCTCCAGTCAAACAGAAGTATAATATGATTCTGGAATTGCGAGAGCGGTCTCATGCTCTTTGGATGCATCGTTTTGATAATCCTCCTTACAACAATGACTAGATTTTTGTTGAACAATCTAATCAAAGCATCAGGATCTTATCGGGTGGAAGAGAATCGAATCTATCGTAATCTTCCATTCGGACTTTCATATTGTTGCAGTGAGTGTGAGAGTACACTTGAAGCATGTAGAATTGCTTACCAACTCAACCAACTGAGAACAATCAAATGACCCGCAATATAATTCTTCACAGAACAAAGATCATTGTCTATGTGGGCATTACTCTTGTTTTACTTGCAATTGATTCGATTTGGAAGGGTATTCATTGGTTCTTTGTGTATCAAGTTTATGCCTTTGCAGGTCTGTTCTATGAACCTTATCAGAACGCAAGTTATTATGGTCGCAAGTATCTGAACCCCAAAACTTTGAAGTGGAATGGCAATGACCGACGCACAAAAGATTGATGCTCTGACTGAACTTCTCTCCAATGTGATTCACTCTCTGGAGATGACACAATACGAAATTGAAGATGTATCAGAGGCAGCAAATGTGATTCGTGATGCTGACAACTATCATCAACAAATGCTAGACATTCTTCACTCTGAGTGCAACTGAAATGATTACTGCAACTGAACTTCTTAATTTTCTCACCAAAGCACAAAGAGTTTCTCCTTGTGGAGCAACCTTTCGTCAAACTGATGAAGGTTATAAAATCACTCTGTATTGTGATTGGCACGATGATGGCAATAACTATAAACAATCCATTTTCATTGACAACGAAGGTGAATCCAGTTGGGATACTGGGGATTATGATTTCTACACAATGGATAACATTCTGGATGAAATGATTACGAAACAACAAGAGAAAGAAATCAAGGCACAAAAGCGTAAAGAACTGATTGAATCTCTCACACCAGAGCAAAGAGAACTGCTGGGGGTGTGACAGTCGAACAACTGTCCACTCTGCCCTGACTCTGCTCACACTCTGCCCTTATACTGATTGCATACCAAACAAACCAACTCATGCAAAACCTTCACATTGAGCATCCTGAAGACACCATTCTGAATGGTGATCTGAATGTGCTGGATTGGTTCACTGCTGCAGGCACATTGTCTCTGAAGATTGATGGTGCTCCTGCGATTGTATGGGGAACCAATCCTGCTAATGGTCAATTCTTTGTTGGCACCAAAGCGGTTTTCAACAAGGTAAAGATTCGCATTGCACATTCTCATGAAGAGATTGATCAATTCTATGAAGGCAATGTGGCAAACATTTTGCATGAGTGTTTTGATGTTCTGCCACGTACCGAAGATATTATTCAAGGTGATTTCATTGGTTTTGGTGGAGACACTGAATACACTCCTAATACCATCACTTATCAGTTTCCTGATGTCATCACACACAAGGTGATTCTTGCTCCTCATACTCGTTATGAGGCAAATGATGATCTGCGTGACAGTTGGGCAATTCCACTTACAGTTAATCTGAACAGCACTGATGAAGTGTTGTTTGTGAAACCCAAAGCATATATTCAACACAATCAGATCTCTTTTGCTGATGTGGAAGAAATCTGTGACTTTGCCCGTCAAATGTCTACTACTTGCACCTTTGTGTCTGGTAAACAACTGACTGAATTGAAGAAAGCGATCAATGCGTGTATTCGGGAACAGCGTAAGATTGAGGATGATGCATTTGATTGTGATGCCAATCTGATTCGCCTGTGGAAGTTGGTCAAATCCATCAAGGAAGATTGTCTGTTCCTGTGTCGCAATGATGGCCCTGCTGCTTATATTGGATATGATCGGATTGATGCCGAAGGTTATGTAATGTCCAATGAGTATGGCACTTATAAACTGGTCAACAGAGAGTTCTTCAGTCATGCGAACTTCACGATGCAAAAGGCATGGTCTAAATAAAAATAAAACATGAAAACCTTTGCACAATTTCTGGAAGCAGTGGGTGATCCAATTAAACCAGCACAGGTGATCTCACTCAAAGATCCAGAAGTTCAAAGAAATCTCAGAAGTGCCATGAGACAACCAACTCAAGCACCAAAACCAACAAAAGATCCAGATCGTGTGAGACAATTCATTCAAAGAATGAGAATCAACACGATGCTCTCACCACTGTAGAATCATGAAGACATTTTCACAGTTCATGTCCGAAAGCGGTGGATCTCCGTATCAACCTTATAAACCAGCACCACAACCTGAACCATCAACACCACCACCAGGTTGGAAGGAAAGGTATCTGGAACCATTAAAGAAACCACCAGTTAAGTTAGCAAAAGCAGTTAAGGAAGATATTAACAAACTAAAACAGTATCAAACTGAACGTCAACAACGACGCAGAACACCAGCAGAAAAGAGAGCAGATCCAGATCTAGCAAAACTGACTTATATGCTGAATCAAGATCGTCCTGGAAGATAAATAATTTTTAAAAGAGTCATGAAGACATTTTCTGAATTTATTGCAGAAGCAAGAAGAATGAGAGTTCTTCGCACAGCACATTATACTTCTGCTTCAAATAAGGAAAATATCCTCAAAACTGGATTCCAGGACTCACCATCCACTGGAACCTATCATCCTGATGAACGAAAAGGAGTTGTTTATACTACTCCATCATCCAGAGTTGGTTCTGATTATGGTGGATCAAGAGTGAATCTAAGAGTTGTCAATCCAAGAATGACAAACACAGATTCACCAAGAGATTTTGGTAAAAACATCAAACGTTGGATGGCATCAGCATCTGATGAAGATATTGCTGATAAGAAAGGTAAACCAACCAGTTCTGTTGATCAGGCAAAAGCAGCATTCAAACAAGGTGCTAAAGTAGTTAGAGTTCCAAATGCACATGGAGGATTTACTCCAAGACCAGGACAGGCACAAGGATCTTATGTGATGATGGATAAGGATGTTGCAAATAAGTCTATTGTAACCAATCCTCAACCAACAATTCGAGCAAAAGGTAAAGAAAGAAGAACACAAACTCGCATGTCAGGATCTCTTTCAAATACAAACTCTAGAACCAACTCAACATCATACACTCCTGGAGCAGGTGGAAGATTTGGAATTGCAGGAGTTGGACTGGCAGACTGACACTTGAAGAACTGTCACACGCCCCATCAGAATCGCCTGTAGCACCCTTATAATACAGGGGTAATCCAATCCACCTCTCATGATTACCGACACTGCTCAAGACGCTCAGATCCGTCGTTCCATTCTGAAATCCATTGAGGATATGGATCTTGAAATGCTCAAGCGAATCGCCTACGAATGCCGCTGTGAAGAAATGGGTCTTTATCCTGATCAAACTTACTACAACTGGAACTGAATCATGAATCAAGACCAACTGATTCGCTGTATTGAACAGCAACTTGATGATCTCTCTTATCTGAATGAGTATCTGTTTGACGATTGGTGTCATCAATTGTATACTGAGAATGATGAACCCATTGTTGAACGGTTTACTCTTAAAGTTCTAAATTCACTCACTTCACTTGTTTCCTCACTCGATCATGAATCTCTACATTATCAATGATGTTCTTTATGATTACACTTCTGGAATGTGTGTAATCGCAGCGGAATCGATGCCTCATTGTGAACAGATCTTTATGGAACACTTTAGTAGCGATGGTGGTTCTGATTATTCAAAAATGCGAAATGAAGAACTGCAAAAAGATTTCAATACTGCAGAAATCAAGGTGATTGAGAATGTCAATCATCCTGCTGGTGTTGTGTCTTATGTTTATGGTGGAGGTTGAAATGATTTTTCCTCCTTGTTACTGGTCTGATGAAGAACTTGCAGATATTCCATCAGAAGATCTATGGTGTGAGATTGCAGATTGTATGTTCTTTCCAAACACTCAAGACTATGTGCAACAACTTCAAAATGAATTAGATCGTCGCAAAGATCAAGATCATAATCAGTATAATCACAAAGAGTATTAACCCACTGAGATCAATTCCTGTATTACGACTTCCGCAATTAGGACAAACATTCGAAATGTTCTTACCTCTTGGATACCATGTATACCAACAGGAATAACACATATTTTGTGGTCTTTTTGTGATTTTAGACATATTTTAACTTAAATTTAATTAAAAAAGGTATTAAAAAACATATATTGATTCTCAATAAGGTGATTGTTATTGAGAATCAATAAGGGTATTAGTTGAGAATAGGTGTGTTTATTCTCATTAAAACCTTATGTAATACTCTCTAAATCCTTCTACTAATACTCATTAAAACCTTATGTAATACTCATTAAAACCTTATGTAATACTCATTAAAACCTTATGTAATACTCATTAAAACCTTATGTAATACTCATTAAAACCTTCTAGGTCTTGTGAGTTAGGCGAGCAGTCTATCACAAGAACTCAAAAAAGTCAAGCGCCTCCAAAAATTTCCCATGAGACCCACACATAAGACTCAGAGACCTTGACAGTCTTGTGCGTTCGTGTTATGATACTCAGAGATCTCATGTTTATAAAAGCACACAATTCTCGACGATAGTGCATATATATTAGCATGATCTCGACGAGACGGTGCATCATAAAGCTTGCAATCTCGTCGAGGATTATGCTATAATTCATTCAGTTACACAATCTCGACGAGCATTATGTACGACGACTACGATCTCGACTATACATACGCATCAGACTATTCATACGATCTCGACGAGTATACACAAGATCTCGACGAGGATTATGCACGAGATGGGCAAGATTATCAAGATCTTGCATATCGCCATTATGCATGATAGAATCTAGAACACAACGCACGAGGATCTTATGATTGCACAAAAGAGACTAGTTCGAGTCACGCTGGACATTAGATGTTATGATGATCTAGATCTAGAAGATATCAATTGGAGGGAAGTCCTGCAATTGGAAGGTGGTGAAGAGGTAGACTGTAGAATCAAAGATTACTCTGATCTTTATTGATTGTGACACATAAAAAAGCGGCACAAGGAGACAATCCAAGTGCCGCTTTTGTCTTATATTGGTTGCGTTGAAACATTAGAACTCATGCCCACCAAGTTTTACATTGAGAACGGTCACGGTTGCTTATACTTTGTGGACAACCATGAGTTGTTCTTTGCACCGATCAATGTGTATGGGATGGTTGACTTGGAGGAATGTGCTCCTGTAGATTTGGCAGACTGTGAGACGCCAGAGGATGAAGCACAACTCCTGCGGATTCGGGATCTGCTTATGCCAGTTTCTGTAGTGGCACAAGGGTCTTGACGGACTGCTGAGAATCCCGTAAATTGACATTGTTCAACACCACACACCAATGGCAACCAGATCACGCATTGGCATCGAACTGGCAGACGGTTCGATTCTTTCTGCCTATCACCACTGGGATGGTTATCCTGAATGGTTGGGTAGGATTCTTCGCACTCATTATCACAACAGGGATAAGGTCGCTGCACTGATTGATGGTGGCGACATGTCATCCTGCTGGACTGAAGATCGCTGGGATAGTAAAGCACAAGAATACGGTGCTCAATACTATTCTCAGCGTGGGGAAGATACTCCTCCCCGTTATGATTCTTCACTGAAAGAGTATCTCTCAGCAGGTGAAGAGTTTGCATACCTTTACCGTAAGGGTGAATGGGTATGTTATGACATGCACCAGTTTGAGAAGAAAAAACCTTCACTGGTGGAGATTCCTGCTGGTAACCTGGCAGTTTAAGAAGTGTCACAAGGGCACTGGAAGCGCCTCTGGTGCCCCTTATACTACAAGAGTCAACCAACCACACACCACATGGAAGACACACTCTGGATCGAAATTGCTGATGCTCCTGGTGAGATCTTCGACATTCCTGAGATGCGGGAATTGGATGAAGAATACCAGAATGATGAGGCAACCTGGAATGCTTTTCTGAACTCTGATTGGGATTTCTGATGGTTACTCTGATTCTGGGTGCTGGCATCTTGACAATGTTCGGTGCCATGTTCTACTATGAGGATCGGATGGGGTTGGGGGTTTATGATCCTGACCCTACCGCTTCTGACCGTCACCGTCGCTCTAAAGACAAATGACTCTCACTGCTCTGACTTTTGAAGAACTGGATGCGCTTCTGGCGCTGATAGAGTTTCATGATGATTGGGATGAAGTGAGTGAAATTGTGGGGTGCGATGTTTCCGCACTCTATGACAAACTCTCTGAAATGCGGGATGAAGTTTGATGAACTATCTCACTCCTCACGATCTCAACAATCTGATTCGTTTGGTTGAAGAGAACAACCAATACAATGATGATGAGGATGTAGAGTTTTGGAATGACATTCTCATTCGTTTGAATCAAACCTACCGTCACTGTCTCAACGATTTCTGATGACTGACCTTCGTTACTCTACGGGCACAGAACTCTTTGAGTTTTTGTATGCTAAATGCAGGGAAGATCACGACCTTCTTGCTATGATTGTCGATGAGTACATTGTCTCTCTAAGTGACAGCAAACTCATTGAACTTGAAGACTTCCTCACCAACAACTTCGGAGACGACTGATGACTTACAAGGAACTTCTGCAACAGTTGCAACAACTGAATGAAGAACAACTGAATCAGGATGTTTGCATCTACAACAGTTGGGAAGATCAACACATTCAACTTGATGTAGATCTTGCATTTACAACTGATGAATGTGATGTCCTTGATGTTGACCACCCTGTAATTCGTTTCTGATTATGTACCGCACTCTTTCTGAACTTCGTGACTCTATCAACCAACTGATTGAGAGTCAAGGTGAGGACGCAGGTTGTGCTGCGTTTGTATTCACTCAAAACGATGTTTTTGAGTATAATGAGGAAATGACAGAAGAGCATCGTTTTCCTGAACTTTTCACTCAAGATGTTCTCTGTGATGTGGGAGGTTGCGACTACATCTACGAACAGATTGGTGATGTATTGGAGGACGCAATCCGCCTCCGTAAGAAACTGCCCCTCTACGCTAACTGATTATGAACCGCACTGAACTTCAAGATCAACTCATTCAGCAGATGTTGGATGACATGGACCTCAAGACAATGACCCAACTTTGTTATGATTATCTGGATGAGGGTTATGCAAAGTATTCGGATGAAGAATTGATTACTGAGTGTGAAGAATACTATCCCGAACTGCTGGAGGAATCTGCACAATGACCAAACAACTTCTGATCTCTCAACTTCGCCAAGGCAAAAATGGGAACGACATCCTTCACATTCTTGATGTACTCTGTGATGGGGTGGACAGCAGTGAATCTAGTCAAGATAATGTTCCAACACTAGACGAGATCCAGTTCTGAAACTCGTCGAGGTGTGCCAGTTCATCTAGTGGTACACCTCTCTCGACGAGATCAGCAAGATCAACTAGATTATGCACATCTCGACGAGACCATCATGCAAACTGCATCTGTTACACCAATCTCGAAGAAAGCAAAGAACAGATTCTCGAACATCATGAATCGCATCGAGATCTGCATCATTGAGCAACACAAAGGTAACAAAGTGTTTCTCACATCATTGAACGGTCGCAATCATTTCTGGGCAACACTTGACAATGACCCAGACTGGATGGTAGAATTATAAGACAAGGAGGAAGGGGTTTGCCTCCGCTAAAAGAAAGTCACCCACGAAGCGAACAGATAATTCTAGCATGGTTAAGGTGATGTGGACGCTGAGGATCAGGGTGGTGCCTGATCCTTTTTACTATTCTTCACATTCTATTATTTTATGGCAGGGGCGGTGGCGATGTGTTGTCGTCCACAGGGATACCCCTCCCCTCATCTGATTGTCCCCATAGGATACTGCCAGACCGCATCAAAACCCGGTGGGTTGTGCCAGTTCTAAAGGTGGCACAAACCCGCTTGTGGTGGCAGGTTCTCATCGTTCATCATTCCGTCAACGGCGCACCACTGACGCCGACCACACACCACCCCACCACCATGAACACCCCTTTCTTTAATCCTTCCCTGGATCAGGATCTTAACTCCAACCAGATCAAAGATTTGGATCGTATTTGTCAAGAAGTCACCTCAAAGTTTTTCAATGAGCATTACACTGAGGTGATTATGAATACTCTTAAGTATTGTCGTGGTCGCAATCGCCACACTACAGATTTTCGGGGATTTAACTCTGTTTATCATACAATCAGAAGGTTCTCAGATTATTCGGATTATGTTGTCTTCCGTAAGTATCTGCAGACTCTGAGTGCAGTTTATCGCTGGCATTTTGCATCCTTTCAGCATTACTGCTATCGTAATTCTCTGCATGAACGTATCAACCTGGAATCGCATTGTGAGCACTGTGGTTCACTCTCTAAGGCACTGATTGATCGCCTGATTGAAGAGAAACTCTGGAAGGTGTGACAGTTGGCAAGGTGGCACAGGGGGCATCGACAGGGTGCCCCCAACCCCTATACTTAAAAGGTCAACCGCACCACACCACCGTGCAAGTCGCCATCACCACCGCCTCAGGCAACAGCAACACGGGACCGATCCCCACCACCGTCACAGAACGGGCATCCTGCTCAACTGCCTGCCCTTTTTATGAAACAGGGTGCTACGGTAAGTATCATCTACAGGGTGTACATTGGCGCAAGGTTTCTAATCACGAGCGCGGCGTATCTTGGGATGAGTTTATCTCCAAGGTTCGTAAATTTGCCCCCAATTCTTTATGGCGTCATAACGTAACTGGGGATCTCCCGCATCTCTTAGGTGACATCAATCCGCTGATGGTTGATGCACTTGTGCGGGCAAATCGTGGCAAGAAAGGTTTCACCTACACTCACCACGTTCTGAATGATCACAACCTAAAAGTGATTCAGAACGCTAACGCTAACGGGTTCACAGTCAACGTGAGCACAGAATCCGTAGAGGTTGCTGATTCGGTTATGTCAGAGCACGGAATCCCTGCGGTTGCTGTTGTTCCTTCCACAGAATCGCGGCGGTTCTTTAACACTGAGAGCGGTCGTAAGGTTGTTGTTTGCCCTGCTAAGATTCACAAGGGTAAAGTTAACTGCAGCACCTGCGGTTTGTGTCAACAATCCGACCGTGAGTTTATTATAGCATTTCCTGCACACGGGACTGCTAAGAAGGCAGTTGACGCCATTGTGACAGATCGTTAAGATGCACACGGGGGGCGCGGATGCCCCCCACCTATCCTGTAGACTTACAGAGTCAACCGCAAACGACACTATGGCAACCGCAACCGACTTCACGATCAGCGCCAGCGTTCAATCCAGCGCCATCGCCCATCTTGCTATTGTTCGCGCCGATGGGGATTGTTACGATCTGCTGGTGACATTTAACAGCAGCGATAAAGTTTATCGCTACGCTTGGGAAGATGAAGGTGAGTGTGAGCGTTGGTTTGCACTTCTCTCCAATGATGAAGACAAAGCGGCAACATCTTGGGGTCAGTTGTTTAACCGTGCTCTGAAGCATGGTGACATTGAACAGATCGAAGTCTGATCCTAAAGTATAAAAGAGGGGGCACAATCCGCCCCCTTTCTTTATACTTTTTTTTATAATACCGGCAGGCAGGTTCGGTGGCGACCGTTTGCGTCAACGGGGCGACCCTGCCCCTCTCTTGATTGTCCCCGTATTATAAGCATCCGATCCCCCGCAAAACCCGCATCGGTGGACAGTCTGACCACTGGCACAACCTGGATGGATCTGCCCCCCATCTGCCCCCATACTGGTATCAGTTCACCACACCACTCCGATGAACCTCCGAACCGCCATCCGCACCGCCGTCCGCGCCACACTGATTCAGAACGGCGAGCAAACATGCAGCGACATTGTGCGCGGCATGGGAATGGACCCCCGTAAGCATAAGGGCACTGTTCACGCCATTATGGTGGAGATGGAGCGGGAGGGCATTCTCACCGCCACACTGCGCCCTGATGGCAAGCGTGATCAGTGGAGCATTTTTCCCGATAAGATCCGCAAGCGTGATCGTCTTGCCGCTGCCCTGTTCGGGTGATACAATACGGGGGCACCAACCCCCCATCCTACCATGAAAGCATTCCCTCTCCTGTTCTGCCTGTTCGCGTGTGGCGTTGCTCAAATGGCATTGGCAACCGTCAATACTAGCACAGAATCCGCCGCCGATCGCATCTGCATCACCCGTCCATCTGCCTGTGGTCTCAAGTGAAAGCACTCAGCAAAGCAACTGCCAATCCTACCATGCTCCGCCTGATGATCGCAACCCTACTGCTCTGGATTCTCTGGGAACCGATTCGCCCGATCCGCACTGTGACAGCGGATGCACTGTCCACCGCTGCTGAGATGGTGCGCCACTGACCCTGTAGACTTCTCTCAGTTCACACCACACCACTGAATGAACTACCCCATCACCAACTGCCGCCAACTGGAAGAAGATCGGGCACTTGATCTTCATGAATACATTCAAGAGAATTGGGAGGATCTTCAGGAACACTGGAATCATGAAGATTTCCCGATTGATGAGTACGGATACTGCATTCAAAAGTAACATTCACGGGGGGTAACATTCCCCCCTCTTAACCACACTACAGAACCATGCAAACATTCCTCACCGCTGAAGAAATCCTACAGTTAGTTACAACCGGAGTCGTTGAACTTACTGATGAGTTGATGATTCGAATGACTGAATCTTATGAGGATTCTGATTGGTACAATGACCCCAACAATGTTATGTCACACCACCACTACTGATGATTAAATCTTTACATTCTGAGTGGCAAACTGCTTTTGCTGAGTGGCATCTTCATCGTACTGATGAATGTGCAGAATTAGAAAAAACTGCACGACAAAATTATCTTTCACTCATTCGTGAAATGAGAAAAGCAAAGATTAGATCTCGAAAAGAATAATCTAGTCGAGAGCGCACACATTATCTCGTCGAGACACACATACATACATCTCGACGAGATACACACACCTAACACATCTAGATTCATGTACAACAATCAACAACAAATCAATTCAATCGGGTTCACAATTACTTATCAATCACCATACAATGATTGTGAATGGAGAACACAATCTTTCACCACTAAAGAAGAGGCAGAAAGAATGATTGCATTCTATAAGTCTTGTGGTTCACCTGCTAAGTTTATCTGAGGAAGAACAATGTTTGGTAGATGGATTCACAAGGATGGCAAATCCCGTCCTGATAAAAGATTCAAGAATGTAAAGTCTCAAGCAAAAACTAATGGGGCAAAGAAGGCAGCGAATACTAGAAAGAAGAAAAAGTAGTTTTTAATTCTTTATACTTACCACTGAGTATAAAGAATAACTCAGGGTTGAATGTAATTTATTGTCAGTGGTGTGGTTTATTCTTTACATTCATCCCTGTCTTATTCTTTATACAAACTGGGGTCTTGTGCCAATCGGCAGACTGTCCTGATCCCCCTAGGCAGGGTCAGTGCTGGGGGTTAATCTATGGGAGTCAAACGCCACTGACTCATGACCGCCACCACCACCGCTGAGGTTTGCATTTCCTACTTCCTACCTACCGATGCTCGGCACTGGATTCCTAACGGTGTCGCCACTGTAGAATTGACCGTGCCTGCAGAATGGATGGATTGTGATCAGTCAGAATGGGAGGATCTGCTCACTGAAAGTGCAGAAGCATGGTGCGAATCGACCTACGGTAAGGGTTCCTTCTGGGGTATGATCTGGGAGGATTGAACTATAATTAGGGGCGGCAAGATCCGCCCCCATTCTTTACACTTTCACCACTGCACTTTTGATCATGACTGCTACTCTCACCAACCAAATTCGCATCAATTGGGAATACTCTGGTTTGGAGGATACTGTTAAAGTTCTGATGCAAATCAACCGCAACGGTCACACTAACGCCGAAAGTATGGCGTCTTACATTAGAACGATCGCCTACAATTATGCGGTTAAGTGTCAATTAGAGGGTACAGTTCCAACTATAACAGGAACCGGCGGATGGTATGTAACATTTTTCCCGTCAGAATCTGAGGAGTTCGATTATGGCGTGGATGTCACACTTATGGCGTACACTGTAGCGAAGCACTTAGGATTGCGCGACTAAGTTAGTCTTTCGTGGGCGGCAGTTCTTTATACTCTGCCGCCCTAATCGTGACTGATGAGAATACCTTATGCGTTCGTGTTTGACAGTTAAGCGATCCTGATGGGCGGGTCGGGGGTATGCGATATAAAATCAATGGGTCCCCATAAGCTATAAAGTCTTGCTTTCGCTAGTTAAATATAAGACTCAAAGGAAATCGAATATAAGACCCAAACAAAATAAAAAAATTCCCCGCTATATAAAAACAAAATAAACCTTTATATTCACAATAATGAGAAAAAATTCCGGAGATATTTTTGAGTCCGTACAAGTCGATCCAATTAGCGGGCAGTATTTCATTCAGATTCCTGAGCAGATTATGAATGAATTAGAATGGTATGAGGACACAAAGATTAAATTTTCCATCGAAGGCGGTGAAGTTATTCTGACAGAGGCAGATTGACAAAGCATAGATAATATTGTATGATACTGAAGTAACTACTTTCTATTATGGCTAAAGGATTTACCGTAAAAGCAAAAGCACCAACTGTTTCGCAGCAACAAGAATGGGATTATAACCTAGCAAGAGAGATGGTAAAAGGCAAGTCTATTGTCTTTTGTCTTCCTGGCAGAGGAGTTTCTTACACATATCTAAAGAACTTTGTACAACTCTGTTTTGATCTTGTACAATCAGGAGCAAGTATCCAGATCTCGCAGGACTATTCCTCAATGGTAAACTTTGCTCGTTGCAAATGTTTAGGAGCGAATGTACTGCGTGGACCTGATCAGATTCCTTGGGACGGCAAACTGAATTATGATTGGCAACTTTGGATTGATTCTGATATTGTATTCAATTCAAACAATTTCTGGCAATTAGTTTTGATGGATAAAGACATCGCTGCTGGTTGGTATGCAACTGAAGACGGGCACACGACCTCTGTTGCTCACTGGTTAGAAGAAGATGATTTCCGCAATAATGGCGGTGTCATGAATCATGAAACCGTTGAGAGTATCTCAAAGCGTCGTAAACCATTTACTGTTGACTACACTGGATTTGGATGGTTGTTGATTAAAAATGGAGTCTTCGAGCATTCTGAGATGAAGTATCCATGGTTTGCACCAAAGATGCAAGTCTTTGAGTCTGGTGATGTACAAGATATGTGTGGAGAAGACGTATCATTCTGTTTGGATGCAAAGGAAGCAGGATTTGAGATTTGGTGTGATCCTCGCATTCGCGTAGGGCACGAAAAAACAAGGATTATTTGATGTCTAACGAACGCTATAATATTCTTTGTAAGGGACGTAGAATTTACACAAGTCTTACAGAAGAAGAATATTTCAATGCAATGGAGGATCTGTCAATTGAGTATTATCAGACAGGTTCTCCAAAACCTGAAGATCTTGAAACTGAAATTTTAGTGGAGAATAATGTATGGCTACAAAAGCAAAAGGTGGATTGAGTAAGAATAGTTCTTATATTGCGGGTCCTCCGAAAAAGTCTCGTCAAGGACAAGGTGGTGGAACTAAATATGCTGCGTCTTCTCGCAATGGAGCACGTAAAAAGTATAGGGGTCAAGGTAAAGGATAATGTATTACCTAGAGTGTGATGATGAATGGAATCAAATACATCCATCAGACCTCTGGATTTACAATAAACTCTTTTTAAGTCGGGTTTTAGGTTATACTTGTGGTCCAGCGGGAACCACAGTTCCAAAACCCGACTTTTATATTGTTCGACCATCGTTTAATTTATTTGGAATGAGCCTTTTTGCTCGTAAAGAATGGATAGAAAAAGAAACAGATAACATACACCCATCAGAGTTTTGGTGTGAAATCTTTGAAGGAGAACATTTAAGTGTTGATTATCACAACCAACAACAAGATTTAGTGATTTTGGGCACAAAAACAGAAATTGACTCTATTCATCAGTGGTCTAAATGGGAAAAAGTAGATAGAAAAGTCGATTTCCCTAATATTTTGAAGAATTTGAACAAAAATTATGAATGGATAAATTGTGAATTCATTGATGGACACCTGATAGAGGTACAATTTCGTAGAAATCCAAATTTTAGATATGGAAACACTGTTGCAATACCAGTCTGGGAGGGTAGAAATGACGAAAATCGTGAAGGATATCGATTTATTGAAGACTCCAGTTACGAACGTAAGGGTTTTTGGGTCAAATAAATAAATTTTTACAATAATTGAATTGAAACAGTACTCAATGGGTAAACACCTGCTCTTAGAGGTGTATGATGTCGATTTTGAAGCGATTAATGATGTAGAATCGCTTCAAAATGCCATGATCAAAGGTATAAATCGTGCAAAGATGACGATTTTAAACACTTTTTCCCATTGTTTTATTCCTCAGGGGTGTACAGTGGTCATTGCACTGGCAGAAAGTCACGTTTCTTGTCATACTTGGCCAGAAAATGGGTGTCTAGCGGTTGATGTTTACACATGTGGTGAAGGAAATCCTAGATTGATTGCTCTTGAAATTTTAAAATACCTTGATTCAGACTCATATTCATTGAGAGAAGTTGAACGTTAAATAGACATAAGGAGATAGCAACCTCCTTTATAAAAGTTCTGTTTTATTACTTAAAACAGGAGCTAAAATGTCTAATTTACCTGTCGATAGAGACAAAAATTACATGTATGAAATGTGGGGAACCACTCAATTAATTACTGATTATACTTCAACACCACAAAAACGAGTAATTCAAGAAGTTATGCATGATGTTGCACCAAGACATGACTTCAAAAAACAACTTGAATTGCATGAGAAGATTAGAAATGATGAAGATTATAACGATTGGGATTATGGGACAGAACCAACGTATGGATCTTCCTGGAAATTGTCATAAATAAGTAAAGAAATTTATTTAACAATGGCAGTTACTCGGATATCTAGATCTTTTAAAGATATTAGTTTATCTTTTGATCCACATCCGGTGACAAAAGATTTGGCAATTTTAACTAATGAAAGAGCAATCATTCGTTCTATTCGCAATTTAGTTGAAACCATTCCAACTGAACGATTTTTTAATTCAACACTTGGTTCAAATGTAAGAAGTAGTTTGTTTGATTTTTTTGATTATGGAACTGCATCTGCCATTGAAGATCAAATTTATGAAGTGATTTCTAATTATGAACCTAGGGTAAATAATACGATTGTTCAAGTAGATCCAAAACCAGATCTAAATGAGTTTGAAATTACAGTTACTTTTAATATTATTGGGCAAGACATTCCAACACAACAATTTTCATTTATATTAGAGGCAACAAGATAAAATGCCTTTTACTAAATTTACTAATCTAGATTTTGATCAGATTAGAACTTCAATCAAAGATTATTTGCGTGCAAATTCAAATTTTACTGACTTTGATTTTGAAGGATCTAATTTTTCTATCTTAATTGATACTTTAGCGTATAATACATATATCACCGCATTTAACTCTAACATGGTTGTGAATGAATCCTTTTTGGATTCTGCAACAGTTAGAGAAAACGTTGTTTCATTAGCACGTAATATTGGTTATGTTCCTAGATCTAGAACAGCGGCGAGTGCTGTAGTTTCATTCACTGCACAACCAACAAGTTCTACATCAACATTAACGTTACAATCTGGTCTTGTCTGCACTGGATCTGCAAGTGGAACATCTTATGTCTTTTCAATTCCAGAAAATACAACAGCATCTGTTGTAAATGGTATAGCAACATTTAATAATCTTACAGTTAAGCAAGGAATTTTTCTAACTAAAAAATTTACAGTCGATGGTTCTTTAGATCAAAAATTTATACTTGATAATTCTTTTATTGATACATCTACAATTCGTGTTTATGTAAAAGGAACAAGTGATACTGGACTTGGGCAAACTTATACTCTTGTTGATAATATTTTTGATATTGATTCAACTTCAAAAATTTTCCTAATTCAAGAAGTTAAAGATGAAAAGTATGAACTATTATTTGGTGATGGTAGATTTGGAAAAAAACTTGAAAATGGTGCAATCATCACGGTTACCTATATTGTAACAGATGGGAAAGATGGTAATGGTGCAAGTTCCTTTGCATTTGCAGGGACTTTTAAAAATGAGAATGATGCAGTTGAACTTATTAATGGTCCTGCTGTATCAATTGCAACTGTTCAGTCGTCTCAAAATGGGTCTGAGATAGAGTCTATTGATTCGGTTCGTAATTTTGCTCCTAGACTATACTCTTCTCAATATAGAGCGGTAACGCCAAGAGACTATGAGGCAATTATAAAATCAATAATATATCCAGAAACTGAGTCAGTGTCTGTTGTGGGTGGGGAAGAATTATCACCACCACAGTATGGAACAGTGATTATTAGTATCAAACCAAAGAATGGAACTTTTGTTTCTGATTTTAATAAACAACAGATTAAAAATAAATTAAAACAATATACAGTTGCAGGAATTAATCCTCAAATTACAGATTTAAAGATACTCTATGTTGAAATAGATTCAACAGTTTATTATAATTATTCTCAAATAAACAGTGTTGAAAACTTAAAAACAAATATCATCAAGTCTTTAAATTCTTATGCACAATCTCCTGATCTAAATGCTTTTGGTGGTAGATTTAAGTATAGTAAAGTTTTACAAGTTATTGATAATACAGATAAGGCAGTGACTTCAAACATTACAAAAGTTATACTAAGAAGAGACTTAAAGGTAAATATTAACACTCCTACACAGTATGAAATTTGTTTTGGAAATAAATTTCATGTTAATCCAGCAGGAAAAAATATTAAGTCAACAGGATTTAATATTTTGAATGAAACAGATACTGTTTATTTTACAGATACTCCAATTAAAAATTCTGATGGATCTTATACTGAAGGTACAATTTCAATTGTAAAAAATGTACCTGTTTTAGTCGGAGCAGGTTCTACCAAAACATTCCAAACTCCTGTAATTGTTCAATCTGCAGGAACAGTTAATTATGAAACTGGAGAAATTTTATTGAGTTCTTTAACTGTTGCATCTACAAGTTTAGAACAAAATATTATTGAAATTCAAGCATTTCCAGAGTCAAATGATATTGTAGGATTAAAAGATTTATACTTATCTTTTAGCATTTCTAAAAGTAAAATAAATATGGTTAAGGATGTCATTGCTTCTGGTGATGATGTATCTGGAGTCGTCTTTTCTACAAACGACTACTATAGATCAAGCTATTCGAACGGGGATTTAACGAGGTCATAATATGATACAAACAGGTTTTGACTCTAGGATAAAAGTACAACAAATAATTGATAGTCAACTTCCTGAATTTATTTTAGATGAGAGTCCAAAAGTTGTAGACTTTCTGAAGCAATATTATATTTCTCTAGAAAATCAAGGAGCAACAGTTGACATTGCTGAAAATCTAGATCAATATTTAAAACTTGATAACTTAACTCCGGAAGTAATAGTTGGATTTACAACTCTTTCTACTGATATTTCTTCGTCCACAACTACTATTGAAGTTTCAACAACCAAAGGATTTCCTCAAAATTATGGTCTTTTAAAAATTGATGATGAAATTATTACATATACTGGATTAACTACAAATACCTTCACCGGTTGTGTTCGTGGTTTTTCTGGAATTACAAATTATCATCATGATCTCCAATCTGAAGAACTGGTATTTTCTACATCAAACTCAGCATCACATGTAGGATTATCGACCGTACAAAATTTAAGCTCTTTATTTTTAAAAGAATTTTATAAAAAAATTAAATATTCTTTAACTCCAGATCTAGAAAACAAAGATTTTGTTTCAGATTTGAATGTTGGCAATTTCATTAAAGAAGCAAGAACTCTTTATGAATCTAAAGGGACTGAAGAATCATTTAAAATTCTTTTTAATGTTTTATTTGGTGAAACTCCAAAGGTAATTGATCTTGAACAATTTTTGTTAAAACCATCATCATCAACTTATGTAAGGAGAGCGGTTGTTATTGCTGATGTAATTTCAGGAGATCCTTTACAATTAAAAGGTCAAACAATATTTAAAAACAATGATATTACAACATCAGCTTCGGTATCAGAAGTTGAGATAATTCGAAGAAAAAATAAAACATATTACAAACTTTTACTTTTTATTGGTTATGATGATGCATTCCCAACAATAACAGGAACTTTCAATATTACAGGGAACACAAAAAATTTAAATTATGTAAGTGAAGGTGATTCAGTCATTACTGTAGATTCAACATTAGGATTTCCACAATCTGGAACAATTTATTCTGGAAATAATAAAATTACATATATTGATAAAAGTATTAACCAATTTTTTGGATGTTCCGGAGTTACATCTGGTATTGCAACTGCTTCTACCATTTATTCAGATGAAACATATTATGGGTATGCTGAAGGAGATAAATCTAAAAAAGTCGAAATTAGAATTACTGGAGTTATATCAAATTATAAACCAATCACTACAAATTCTTCAATTTCCATAGGTGAACAAATAAAAGTTAAAAATATTGGAACAATTATAAAAAATCCACAATTACCAATTCAAAAAACTTATAAAGAAATTTTTGCAAATAGTTGGATTTACAATACCAGCTCAAGATATCAAATTGATTCTTTTTCAACTCCACAAATTACTCTAAAAAGTAATATTGATAAATCTAGTCTTAAAGTCGGTGATTATATTGACATTTTAACTCGTGATTCCCAAACTATAATAAATTCTAATTTAGAAATAACTTCAATTTTTGAAAATCAAATAACAATTGCAGAGGGTTTTAGTCTTTTACCAGATTTAAAATATGATATTAGAAGAAAGATTAAAAATGCTAATGCTTCTAATGTAGAATTTGAATATAATCCTACAACTTCAGACGTTCAAAATGTTTATGATGAAAATAATGAGCACATGTATGTTGCCTCAAACTCATTGCCATCATATCAAATTTCAAATTCACTCTTTTCTTATAATGCTTCTGGAGTTAGTGGAAAAAACTCAATCACACAATTATATTCAACCATTACTTTTTCAGAAAGAGTTTCTTTTTTGACAGGTAGTGAAATATACTATACTGCTTCAGATACCCCAATCTCAGGATTGAGTGAAGGATTATATTATGTCGAAGTTGTTTCAGGAACAAATAATCAACAAATTAAACTATATCTTTCTAAGAGTTTAGTTGGAACTGAAAACTATGTGTCTTTTGGCACTTTAACGGATGGTACACATAATTTTATTTTAGATTCTCAAAAACAAAAAGTTTTATCACCACAAAAAATACTTAGAAAATTTCCTATTTCCAATAATATTGGTGATGGTAAATCTGATTTAACACTTCCTGGAGCAGTTGGAATTTTAGTTAATGGAGTTGAAATTTTTAATTATAAATCTGATAAAAAAATTTACTATGGACCCCTAGAGTCTGTAAATGTACTAAGTGGGGGAACTGGTTATGATGTTATTAACCCCCCATTACTATCACTGTCCTCTGGATCTGCTCTTGTTCAACCAGTCATTAGTGGTTCAGTAGAAAAAATTTATGTTGATCCTCAAGATTTTGATATTGACGTTATTGTTTCAGTTGCTTTAACCGGTGGAAATGGGACAGATGCTACTTTTGAACCAATTGTAGAAAGAAAAAGAAGAGAGATTGCATTTGATGCAAGAGAAATATCAAATGGTGGTGGAATAAGTACAACTTTTGAAACTATTACATTTCTTAGTGATCATAATTTATATGATGGTCAACCTATTCTTTATAGACAGGGTGGAAATTCTCCATTGGGTATTGGCACTTATTATGGATCAGATGCTAATACTGGAAGGACACTTAAAAATGAGTCATTATATTATAGCAAATTTATCAGTAATAATACAATTCAACTTTATGAGTCATTTGAGGATTTTAAATCTGGAATTAATACTGTAGGATTTACAACAATTGGTACAAGTGGTATTCATAAGTTTGCTACAGAACCAAAAAATACTCTATCTGAAATTAAGATCATAAATCAAGGAAGTGGATATACAAATAGAAAATTAAGAGTTGTTCCAACTGGAATTTCTACAATCAATCATACAATCTCATTTTCAAATCACGGTTTTAAAGATGGTGAATTAATTGTATATTCAAGTACAGGTAATTTAATATCAGGATTGACTACAACAAATCAATACTATGTTCTTAAGGTTGATAATGATACTTTTAAATTATCTAATGCTGGCATTGGAGGAACAGTAAGAACAAATTATTTAAGAAAAAATTATATTAGTTTAGGATCTACAGGTTCTGGTTATCACGTTTTCAATTATCCAGATATTTATTTAAAAGTAGAATATTCTGCAGTTGGTTTTGGTAGCACTCAAATTACAGGTGTTATTGATGCAACTCCAACTATACGTGGAGAAATTGTAGATGTTTATGTTTATGAGAAAGGATCTGACTATGGATCTACAATTTTAAACTACCATAAAAAACCATCTATTTCCATTAAAAATGGTAAAGATGCTCAACTTAAAGCAAACATTATTAATGGATCAATACAAGATGTTTTTGTTCAATATGGTGGAACTGAATACTATTCAACTCCAGATATTATTGTAACTGGCACAGGAACTGGTGCTGCTTTGAGAGCTATTGTGGTTAATAATAAAATTACTGACGTGATTGTTGTAAATCCTGGTACAGGATACTCCACTGCAAATACCACTATTTCAGTAATCCCTGCAGGCAAAAATGTTTTACTTGATCCTCAAGTAAGATCTATTACAGTTAAAAAAAATGTTTTATATAAAGATATAGATGATACTTCTTTAGAGGCAGTAGATCTAGTAACATCATCATATAATAATTTGCAATATGGAGTTTTTTCATATTCTCAAACGCTTCAATCAGAATTTAAAAGGTATGAGGGGCAATCTCAATTTTTTGATGATGGAACAATTCACTCACCTATTATTGGATGGGCATATGATGGTAATCCAATTTATGGACCATATGGTTATGAAAATCCAAAAGATAATTCAACACTTAAAAAATTAGTATCTGGTTATACTTTAAATACTGCAAATATTTTAAACAGACCATCTGGATTTAACTCTGGATTTTTTGTAGAAGACTACAAATTTACAAATTCTGGAGATTTAGATGAATATAATGGAAGATACTGTATAACTCCAGAATTTCCAAATGGAGTATATGCTTATTTTGCAACATCAATAATTGATGATGAAAACAATGTAGTTGGCAGTTTTCCATATTTTATTGGAGACAGATATAGATCCAAATTTATAGCAGAAAACAAAACTTTAAATCAATCATTTGATTTTAATAATTCTAATTTAGTCAGAAATACATTTCCATATAAAGTTAATGATAACTATGCTGATAATGATTTTATAATTGAATCAAACGAAATTGTTAATCAAACTGCAGTTGTTGAATCAGTCACTTTTGGTTCAATTGATAGTTTTGATATCATAAATTCTGGATATAACTATAAAATTGGGAATACTTTACAATTCAATGAAGAAAATACAAATGGTGGAGGACTAATAGCACAAGTATCTGAAATTAAAGGTGAAGAAATTTCAAACTTACAAACTTCAATAACATCATATAATGATGCAATTTTCACTTGGAAAAATGGAAATCAAGTTGAAGTTAAAGTTAGTCCAAAACACAATTTTGAAAATCTAGATTATGTAAACATTTCTGGTTTTTCCACATCACTTTCTTCATTAAATGGATTTCAACAAATAGGAGTAACTTCATATACATCAGTTATTATTCAAGAAATTCCATCATATTCAGCAGCTGGTATTGTTACTGATGTTTATGTTTCTAATATCCCTGAAAATATTTCTATAGGAAGTAGTTTAACAATAGAATCAGAAAGATTATCAGTATTAAATATTTTTCCGGTTCAAAATGTACTTAGAGTTGTTAGAGAAACAACTGGCGCTGCTCATACTGCAACAACACCAATATATTTCAATACAGACACATTTATAGTTAATAAATCTGTAGATTATTTTGAATCTAAAATTAATGATTTAATTTATTTTAATGCAAATCAATCTATTGGTGTAGGCACTACTTCTGGTATTGATGTTAAAGTTATTAACAACATTGGAGTTCAAACTAATAATCTCATCTCAATTCCAACTCAATCAATTTATTTACCAAATCATTCATTTAAAACAAATCAAGCAGTAACTTTCACAAAACCTTCAAGTGCATCTGCAATTTCTGTTGCGAATACTGAAGGAAGCACGGCATTTAATTTACCTTCAAGTGGAGATAGTCAAACTGTTTATATAATTAAAAAATCAGTAGATCATATTGGTATTGTCACTCAAATTGGATTGACAACATCAACAAGTGGTTTGTTCTTTATCAATAATGGTTCTAATGATTATCAATATTCCTTACAATCAAACTTTACACAAGTAAAGGGTGATATTGAAAAAATTGTAACTCAAGTTTCAGTTTCAACATCTCACGAACTCATTTCTGGAGATATAATTAATCTTTCAGTAAAACCAAATCTTTCCGTTGGTATTGGAACTTCTACTGCTGTTAGATTAAAATATAATCAAGCATATAACAAATTACTAATTAATTCATTATCACTTACAGGAAGTAATGTATCAGGAGTTGGTAGTGCTTCCGAATTTAGTTACACATACCCAACTAGAGTTGTAACTTTAGATACTGCAGTTGGAATAGCTTGGACTAGTAGTGCAATTTCTCCCACAGCAACTAGAAATGCTCAACAAATATATGATTACATTTGGGATAACTACACTCAATTTGATATTGATGGGGATGGAGTTGTAAGTTATAATGATGGAGTATTAATTACAAGATATCTATTTGGACTTGCATCTTTTCCGAATATTGCAACTGGAATTACATTCCCACAAAATGCAATTAGAACAACACATGCAACATGTTACGCAAGATGTGGAATAGTCAGTTCTTATTTTGATGTTGATGGTAGTGGATTAGTACAACCTCTTGGAGATGGTCTTTTAATTGCAAGATTTGCCTCTGCACCAGGAGATATATCTCCTGGTGCTTTAGGATTTAATGTAGCTCCAGCTGTTAAAAATTATGGAAATGTTTTATATATTCCAAATCATGGACTCGAAACGGGCAATAAAATTTTCTTAGATTATTTTGTAAACAATAAAAAAGAATACTTTGTTTATAAAATTGATAAAGATACCATTAATATTTGTGAAACGTATCTTGATTCAATTTCAAATCCTCCTCTCATAGTCAATAATTTTTCTTTTACAACTGCAACTTTTGCTCAAATCAATCCAGCAATTCCTACAATCAAAAATAATAACCTTGTATTCAATTTAACGGATTCTTCTCTATCTGGTTATAAGTTTAAAATATTCTATGATCAGGAATTTAAGGATGAATTTATTTCTATAGGATCTACATCCACATTCTCTGTAAGTGGTCTAGGAACTGTTGGGATATCAACCAATGCTTCGCTAACAATTAATTATAGTGAAGGTTTACCAACTCAACTATTCTATGCCTTAGAGAAATCTGGTTACATTAGCACTGCTGATAAAGAAGTTCAAAATTATTCTCAAATTAATTTTATTGATAGTTATTATAATGGTTCTTACAATATTTCTGGAGTTGGGACAACAACATTTAGTATTTCATTAACAAAATCACCAGAGAAAAATTATTATACTCAAAGTGATTGTGATAGTTTAGAATACACTACAACTTCTGCAAGTGCTTCTGGTGGAGTTTCTAAGGTTAGGACAATTTCAGCAGGATCCAATTTTAAAAAGTTACCAGTATTCGAAGGAATTGATTCAATTTCAGGAACAGGTGCATATATTATACCAAAATCAGATTATGTTGGACAAATTAATGAAATTAGAATTCTAAATGAAGGTTTTGAATATTCTTCAGATAAAACTTTGCGACCAGAAGCATCTATTCCTAAGTTTTTAACTATTGAAAATTCAAAAACAATTGAGGAAGTTAATGTTACATATGGTGGAAAAAATTATATTTCAGCACCAGATATAATTTTAGTAAATTCTGATACTGGAGAAAAAATTGATTCGGGATTAATTCTAGCAAATTTATCCGCAAATGTAATTACATCAGTCAATGTTATTATTGAACCAAAGGGATTGCCTGAAAATCCTGTTACTATGAAAGTAATTAATAATTCAAATGGAGTTGGTATTAGTTCTATACAATCTTCATCATCTGGAATAGTAACTTGTTCTTTACTATCACCATCATCTGGTTTTAGTGTAGAACCATTTGCAGTTGGTGATAAAATTTATGTAGAGGGAATTGAAAAGTATGGAACTGAAGGAGATGGACTAAATTCTGAAAATTATGGTTATCAATTTTTTACAGTTTCTAGTTATACTGCATCAACATCAAGTACCCCAGCAGTTGTAAGATTTAATTTATCAGGTTTAACAACAAATCCAGGAATTGCAAAAACACTCGATAATAATTATGGAAGAATTATTAACTACAGTGATTATCCATCATTTAACTTTAATCAAGTTTTTTCAAATTTTATTATTGGAGAATCGCTAGAAATAAAAGAACAAAGTAATTTTATTGAAAAAGATTTAAAAATTTCAGAATCAAATAATAATTATATTAAGACTTCGGGATCATATGAATTAGAAAAAGGTCAAATTATACGCGGAACTCAATCTGGTTCAATCGCTACAATTAATGAAGTTAAAGAATCAACCGGACAATTTATCATTGATTATTCATCAGTTCAAAATATTGGATGGTCAGATAATATTGGTAAATTAGATGAAGATACTCAAGTCATATCTGATAATGATTATTATCAAAATTTATCATATACTGTAAAAAGTAATCAAGAATGGATTGATATAGTAAGTCCTGTAAATGGAATACTTCATCCAAGTGGTCTCAAAAACTTTGCAGATACTCAAATTATTCAGAATGTTGGTGTTGGAACAACAAATGTAGAAGAGTATGTCAATTCTTACTACAATATTATAGATGAAAATAGAGTAGATACAATTAATAATTTTGATTTTGTTCAGGATTTTGATGTGAATCAAACTAAAAATATTTCTAGATTTGTAAAACTCCAAAATAAAAGACTATCAAATTATTTTGAATGCAGAACAAACAGAGTTCTTGAAATTGATGATATTAGTTCTGAATTTTCAACCTCCGACCAGGCACTTGATTTAGATACTTCTGCAAAAATTGTAGATATCATTTCTTCTAGAAAGTATAATAAGTATCTCGTACAAATATCAAGTAAGGACTATTCCCAATCTCAATTTAATGAAGTAATAGTCTTAAATGATAATTCCAATATTATTACGTTAGAAAAAGGAACAATATCTGTAGGATCTTCAATTGAAACTGGTTATATTTCAAATAGTATTGGAGATGTTTATGGATACATTGATGATAGCACTGGAGATTACTATCTTAAGTTTACTCCTAGAGAAGGATACAATACATCTTATAATATAAAATATTTAAATACCACCTTTACAAATTACACTTCAGGTGTAGGCACTGCTTCTATAGGATTTATTAATCTCACTGGAACAACATCTACAGTTTCTTCAGGTTCAACTGCAATTTTATTAGAATCAAGTGCTGCAGTAATAGAATCTATTCATTCTGAAATTCATTTAATTGATAATGTAACTAATGAAATGAATTATGTTGAACTTTTTGTAGATCATAATGGTACAGATACAAATATATCAGAATTTTATTTTGATAGTGAAGATGGAATGAGTTCTAATTTTATTGGATCATTTGGAGCTTCCATTAGTCCAAGTGGTATTTTATCATTAACCTGCACAAATACTTCAACCAATAGTATAACAATTCGATCCAAAAATATTGGATTTGGAACAACTGCATCTGGATCTGGTATAGGGACATATAGATTTAAACAACCAGCTCAACTTGAAGGATATGAAAATACTGTGAAATATGATTCATTATATACAAATGTTTCATCAGCATCAACTATTATTTCATATCAGTCTACACAATTTAATGCAGTAAAATCAGTTTTAAAGGTAAGTATTGGTCAAACAAGTGCATTACATCAAGTAATGCTTATTTCAGATTCTAATAATGTTTATACAACTCAATATCCATTCTTATCAATAGGAAGCACTTCTGGAATAGGAACTTTTGGTGGTGAAATATCTGGATCAACAGTATCATTGAAATTTTATCCTGATGCAGGATTCTCAGGAACTTTTGAAATTTTAAGTTTTAATCAAAGTTTTTATAGAGAAAATGATTATGTAAATATTGCTCCAAATTTAGAATATAGTAATGTTTTAGAATCAGTTGGAGTTTCTAAGTACTTTGCTATTAATGATGATGATATTAATACTCTTCAATTTGATCTTAAATATAATGGCGTGCCAATTTTCATGAAAACTTTTGATCCCTCAAATTCTTTAGTATTAGAACCATCAACTGGAAACTTTAATATTTCAAATCATTTCTTTAGTACAGGTGAAGAATTAATTTACAGACCAAATTCAACTTTTATTGGAGTTGCTGCAACTTCAGTTGGAATTGGATCTACTTTAAATTATGTTGGAGTCGTTACCAATCTTCTTCCTCCAGTTGTATATGCAATTAAAATTAATAATGATAAATTTAAAATAGCAACCAGAAAAGAATATGCCGCAGCTGGAATAGCGGTAACATTTACTTCAGTTGGTCTTGGTAATGCACATGAATTGGAAATGGTCAAGAAAAATGAAAAATCAATTATTACAATTGATAATATAATTCAATCTCCAATATCATACTCTTTATTAAATTATACCGTTAATAATGGTACTTCTATTGGTGCAGCAACTACATTCTTTGCATTAAGTGGTATATCTTCAATTCTTATTGGAGATATTCTTAAGATTGATAACGAATATATGAAAGTTGAAAATGTTGGATTTGGCACAACATACTCCGGACCAATTTCTTTTGCAGGGACATTCCCATTAGTTGGCGTTAAAAGAGGTTTTGTTGGATCTTCGGCAACTTCACATTCAAACTCGGGAATTGCGTCTGTTTATAGAGGATCTTTTAATATTTCAAAGAGTGCTATTTATTTTACATATCCTCCACAAGGAAGTTTAGAAGATCAATTACTTGTCGATTTTGATGAACTTCCTGAGGCAAAATCATACTTTAATGGTAGAGTATTTTTAAGAAAAGATTATACTTCAAATGTAGTTTATGATAACATTTCTGAAAATTTCACAGGAATAGGACAGACTTATAAATTAACTGTTGGTGGAGGAAACACTATTGGATTGGGAACTATAGGTGGAAATGGAATTGTTTTAATTAATGGAATTTATCAAACTCCAACCACAGAAAATAATATAAACAATAACTTCAGAATTTTTGAGGATACTGTAGTTGGTGTTAGTAGTATAGTATTTTCAGGAATTACATCAACAAATGGGTCACTTATAGTTTCAGAATCAGATATAAATTTAAATCAACTTCCAAGAGGTGGTGTAATTGTATCTTTAGGATCAACTCCTGGATTAGGTTATGCTCCTTTAGTTGGAGCATCTGTTACATCTATTATTTCTGGAGGTATAATTACATCTATTGGAATAGGAACAACAGGTAATTGGGGATCTGGATATACAAATCCAGTTTCTGTAGCGGTTACCGACTCTACTGGTAATGGATCAATAATTTCAGCAAACGTAGGTGCTGGAGGAACTCTTTCATTTACTATTGTTAATGGTGGGAGTGGATACACAAATCCAACAATTAATGTTTCTGCTCCAAGTTATAGTAATTTAACAGTAATTGGAGTTTCTAGATTAGGAATAGGGACAACAACTAGTTGTGGAACAGGATTATTAGTAAATGTTGATGTTGGTGCATGTTCAACTACAGGAATTGGATCAACACTCTTTGAAGTAACTAATTTTGAAATTGTAAGAAATGGATATGGATTTAAACCTGGAGATGTTGTTAAGGTCGTTGGACTTGTAACTGCATATGGTTTATCTTCACCTATTTCGGAATTTAAATTAACAGTTGTTGATACTTTTACAGACTCATTCTCTGCTTGGCAGTTTGGTGAATTAGATTACATTGATTCAATTAAAAATTTACAAGACGGACTAAGAGTTAGATTCCCACTTTATTACAACTCACAGTTATTAAGTTTTGAGAAAAATTCAAAAGATCAAGACTCTCAATTAATCGATTTTAATACATTATTAGTAATTTTTATCAATGGAATTCTTCAGCAACCAGGTGTTGCATATCAATTTAATGGAGGAACCTCGTTTACATTTACTGAACCACCTAAAGTAGAAGATAATATATCAATTTATTTCTATAGGGGAAGTTCTTTAGATAGTGAATATATAACAGTTTTTGAAACTCTTAAACCTGGTGATGATATTCAAATTTTAAGTAACAATTTACTTTCTGGAATTACAACTACACAAAATTCTAGAGTAATTTCTGGAATAGTAACATCAGATATTATAGAAACATCACCATATGGTTTTCAAGGTATTGATGCTAGTAACTTCAAACCACTAAATTGGACAAAACAAAAAGTAGATAAGGTCATCGATGGTGAATTAATTTCTAAATCTAGAGATTCTATTGAACCTCAAATTTATCCAACTGCTAAAATTATTAAAGACTTGACATCGACAGATGGTACAATATATGTCGATAATTCAGAATTCTTTAACTATGAATCGGAAATAACTCCAGATTTTAATGCATTAATTATTTCTGGCACTCCAGATCCAGTATCTGCTGCTGTTACTGCTGTTGTTTCTATTGCAGGAACAATTCAGTCATTATCAATTAATAATGCTGGTGGTGGTTATGTAGGTGCGTCTATAAATGTAAGCATTTCGTCTCCAATGAGAATAGGTGTTGGGATTGGGACTACAGCAAATGCATCAATTAGTATAGTTAACGGTTCTTTATCTGCAGTTACAATTAATAATCCGGGATTTGGTTATACAACGTCAAATCCACCACAAGTTCTTGTTCCTTTACCAGATCCAACTTATGAAAATATCACCAACATTACCGCAGTAGCAGGTAAATCTGGAAATCTAACTGGTATTGGAACAACAGTCGGTATTGGAACAGATTTGGCCCTTAGATTTACTGCACAAAACTTTGATTCATTAGTACCATCTCTCTCTATTGGTGATTATATTTTTGTTTATGATACAATAGTTGGAAATGGTGTTACTTCTATTATAAATTCAAATACTGATGTGATCGGGATTGGTACTATATGCGTAGATAACATTTACCGAATAAGTGCAATTTCTGCGGGTGTGGTTACATGTAATATTCATTCTCAAACTTCAATAGTTGGAATTGCAACTACGGGTGATAATGTTGGTAAGTTTTCTTGGGGTAAATTATCTTCACTAACAAGATCGTTAACTCCAATTTCAATTGGTATTTCTGGATTTACGGTTAATTCAGGATTAACCACGTTCCCAACCATCCAAAGAAGAAATTATGGATTAAGAAATACTGGTGCAATTAAAAAGGATCTATAACATAGTATAAATATAGAAAAAACAATATTCAAATGCCTGCAATTGTAACAGATCAGTTTAGAATACTTAATGCATCTAATTTTGTAGATTCTGTTAACGACTCTTCAAATTCTTATTATGTTTTTGTTGGATTATCCAACCCAACAGCATCTGGATTTGGAAGAAGTGCTACTTGGGATACTATACCACCAAATCCAACTGATAATATTGATTATTTAAATCATTATAATTCAACTATTCTATTTGGTAAAAAAATAACAAGTGCAAATATAAGAAGAGTAATTAGAAAAGTTGATTGGAATTCTGGACAAAAATATGAGATGTATCGCCCAGATTATAGTGATTTAAATCGTTCTCCAGTAGCAGGTTCTTTAAGATTATATGATACAAATTATTATGTTATAAATTCTGATTATAGAATTTATATTTGCATTGACAATGGTTCTTCTGGAATTAATAGTACAGGGAATGCTTCTCAAATAGAACCAACTTTTACAGATTTAGAACCAACACAATTAAGTGATGGATATTCTTGGAAATATCTTTACACAATTTCCCCATCAGACATTATTAAGTTCGATTCAACAGAGTATATAACTCTTCCTAATGATTGGCAAACTTCCACTAATTCTCAAATTGTATCAGTAAGAGAAAATGGAAATTCTGATCTTAACGAAAATCAGATTAAAAAAGTTTATATTAAAAATCAAGGTCTTGGATATGCTTCAGGAACTAGATCTTGCAATTTAGTTGGTGATGGATCTAATGGAACAGTTTTAGTCACTGTAGACGCATCAACTAAAATTACAGATGTTACTGTTACATCTGGTGGAAAAAATTATACTTTTGCTTTAGTTGATTTAGCAACTCAACAAGGTGCTCTTGGAAATGATGGAGTTTTTGCAGAATTAATTCCAATCATCCCACCTTCAAAGGGTCATGGATTTGATTTATATAAAGAACTTGGTGCAGATAAAATTTTAATCTATGCAAGGTTTGATGATTCAACAAAAGATTTTCCAGTAGATTCTAAATTTTCTCAAGTTGGAATCATAAAGAATCCAACTGTATTTGATTCAACAGGGATAAACACTTCAGTTTATACTCAAAGTGATTTTTCTGGTGTTTATTCTATGAGATTTAGTTCTATTACTGGTGGAACACCAGCAGTAGGTGATAAGATACAGCAAATTCAATCGGATGGAAAAAAAGCATTAGGTTATGTTGTTTCTTATGACTCTGAAACAAATGTTTTGAAATATTATTCGGATAGATCTATATATTTTAGTGGTGGCGGTGGAATTGGACATACTGATTTTGTAGGCATGTCTACGTTTTTCAATTCTTCCGGAAAATCAGTTGGATTTAATACAATTACAAGTGTCAATAAATTCCCCAGTGGATGGAATGGAACAATTAGTGGATTTTCTGGAATAACTACAACTATTTCAAATAAAGTTATAAATCTTGGAGTTGAATTTACTAATGGACTTGCAAATCCAGAGATAAATAATAAGTCGGGAGATATAATTTATATTGATAATAGATCAACAGTTTCTCGAAATTCTAGACAAAAAGAAGACGTTAAAATTATCCTGGAATTTTAAAAGATGGCTCAAAAAACTAATCTCAATGTAAGTCCATATTTTGATGACTTTGCCGAACAAAATATCGGTGCAAGAGATAAAAATTATTATAAAGTTCTTTTTAATCCAGGCAAACCAATACAAGCACGAGAGTTAAATACTCTTCAATCTATATTACAAGATCAAGTAGAAACTTTTGGGAGTCATATTTTCAAAGAAGGATCTTTGGTTATTCCAGGAAATATTACCTTTGATGATCAATTTACTGCAGTAAAATTAAATACACAACAATATGGAGTTAATTTAACTTCTTATTTGTCAAATTTTGTTGGTAAAAAGATAACAGGTCAAATATCAGGTGTTACAGCGGTAGTTCAATTAGTTCAACTTCCTAATTCTGATGTTGAATACCCAACTCTTTATGTAAAATATTTAAATTCTGATTCAAATTTTGAAATTAATCCTTTTAGTGATAATGAATTATTAACTGCATCTGAAAATGTAGGATCAATAATAGCAAATACACCTTTTGCTACGACCATTTCTTCAAATGCAACTGTAACTGGATCTGCAGTATCAATTAATGATGGTGTATATTTTATTAGAGGCACTTTTGTAAGAGTTCCAAAGCAAACAATAATTTTAGACTATTACACCAATACTCCATCTTATAGAGTTGGTCTAAAAGTAACTGAACAAATTATTACCGCTAAAGATGATTCTGCATTATATGACAATGCAAAAGGTTTTACAAATTACGCTGCTCCTGGAGCAGATAGATTTAAAATTTCTACAACACTATCTAAAAAACTACTAACAGATACTAATGATACTGATTTTATTGAATTACTAAGAGTAAAAGATGGTGCAATCAAGAAAATAGAAATAAAATCAAGTTACTCATTAATTAAAGATTACTTAGCCCAGAGAACATATGATGAATCTGGGGATTATGTTGTTAATCCATTTCAATTTTCATTAAATAATTCGCTAAATGATAGATTAGGAAATGATGGATTATTTTTCGCAACAGAAAAAACAGATCAGGATGCAACACCATCAGATGATTTGATGTGTGTTAAGTTTTCTCCAGGTAAAGCGTATGTTAGAGGATATGATATTGAAAAAACTGGTATTGAAATTATAGATGTAGAAAAACCAAGAACAAAACAATCTGTTTCTTCTGCAAATATTCCATTTGAAATGGGAAATTTGTTAAGAGTTAATAATGTAAGTGGATCGCCAGAACAAAGGCAAGAAATATTCTTTCAGAATCGTAGAAAAAGTAGTATTGGTAATTCGGGAAATATAGTTGCTGCTGGGACAACAATTGGATCTGCAAGAGTTTATAGTTTTAATGTAACAGATGCTGCATATAGTGGAGCATCTACAAACTGGGATTTGTATTTGTATGACATTCAAACATATACAGAACTTAGATTAAATCAATCAGTCTCGTCTATAGAAATTCCAGCGACTTCTTTTATCAAAGGTAAAAGCAGCGGGGCAAGTGGGTATACAGTTTCTGCTGGATCAGGAACAAATCTAATTAACATTCGCCAAACATCCGGAACTTTTTCAATAGGAGAACAAATTTTAATAAATGGTTCAGATAATATTTCAAGGACAATTGCTGCAGTAAAAACATTTGAAATTGAAGATGTAAAGTCTATCCATCAACCAACTTCTGTTTCAGGATTTACAACAGCATTTATATGTGATACTCAATTAGATAGAGGATTACGATCAGAGATTATTACAATTACTGCTGCTGGAAATGGAATTAGTACAGCAACTGTAGCAGCACCAGCAACTTTTAGTGGAATAAAAACTGATAATATTATTAGATATCAGAGACCTGGAATATCTACAGAGATTTATAATCGCGTAGTTTCAATTTCTCCTGCTTTAAATTCAATGACGTTGGAAGCTGTTCCAACTATTTCTGGAGTTTGCGATGGATCTCTTCCTGGTATAGGTCTAACGATTAGCGTTCCATATTCTATTGGTTTATCTAAAATTAAAAATGATCAGCAAGGATTTTTATATGCTCAGATACCAAACTCTAACATTTCTTCAACAGACTTAAGCACATCTACAATTACTTTTACTGCACAATCTAATACATCATTTACTGGAATATCTGCCAGTACATTAACTGTAGATACTGGAAAATTTAATTTAGGAATTAATTCAACAACTGCACAATTTCAGGTTTTTGATGAAGAAAGATATTCTATTTTTTATGAAGATGGAAGTATTGAATCATTAACTTCTGACAAAGTTACTTTAAATGCAGGATCAAATCAAATTACATTTTCAAATATTCAAAACAAAAATATTTCAGTAATCAATGCAACTTTTGTAAAAAATAAAATTCAAAGTAAGATAAAACAATTTAACAGATCACAAACTATTAGTGTAACATTATCAAAAGATCCTAGATCTGGAGTTGGTGTTAATACATCAATTAATGATGGACTTACTTATAATCCTTACTATGGTTTACGCATTCAAGATGAAGAAATAAGTTTAAATTATCCTGATGTTGTCAAAGTTATTGCAATATATGAGTCTTTAGATGCAAATTCACCTTCATTAGATAGACTTACATTTAGTTCAATTGCAAATGTCGATACTAATGCAATTATTGGGGAAAATATTATAGGCAGAACTAGCGATGCAATAGCGAGAATAGTATCAAAACCAGCAGCAAATACATTAGGAATTGTTTATTTAAATGATAGTAAATTTGTAACTAATGAAATTGTAACTTTTGAAGAATCAAATATTAATACAAATATTTCATCGATTATAATTGGCACTTACAGAAATATTACTTCAAAGTATACTTTAGATAAGGGACAAAAAGAGCAATATTATGATTATTCAAGAATTGTAAGAAGAAATGAAGAATCACCTCCTTCTAAACAACTTTTAATAGTATTTGACCATTATTCAGTTCCATCTAATGATACTGGAGATGTATTTACTGTTAATAGTTATGCTGCAGAAAGATTTTCTTCAGATATTCCATATATTGATAAAAGTAACATAAGAGCATCTGATACTTTGGACTTTAGACCAAGAGTATCGCCATTTACATCAATAACTTCATCACCATTTGATTTTGCTTCTAGATCTTTTGGAATAGAACCAAAGATTATTATGTCTCCAAATGAAAGTGCAGTAATTGGTTATCAATATTATCTTGGAAGAATTGATAAGCTATATCTGGATAAATTTGGAGTATTTACCGTTCTTAAGGGGATACCATCAATTACACCAAAAGAACCAAATAAACCAAATGATGTAATGGAAATTGCTACTATTACATTGCCACCATATCTTTATAATCCTAAAGATGCATTAGTATCTTTAGCAGATAATAGAAGATATACTATGCGGGATATTGGCAAAATTGAAGATAGAGTTGAAAATCTAGAAAGAGTAACATCATTATCTTTACTTGAGATTAATACTCAAACATTACAAATACAAGATGCACAGGGTCTCAACAGATTTAAAACGGGATTTTTTGTAGACGATTTTAAGGATACTAGTCTGATTAATACTCAACTATCAAAGATTGAAATTGATAGTGATAATGATGAATTAATCACAAGAATATCAAAAAATAGTTTAAATCTTAGACCTGTCCCATCTCAAAATGTTACAGATCAAAATTTAGATCTAGAAACTAATTTTGAATTATATGATTCGAATGTTCAAAAAAGTGGCGATGCTATTACATTAAAATATCAACAGATAGATTGGATTGAACAAACATTTGCTACAAAGGTGGAAAATGTAAATCCGTTTAACGTTATTTCTTATAGTGGAACTATCAAATTAAATCCATCCAGTGATAGTTGGGTCAGAACAATTAGATTAGAAGATGTTAACATCAATCAAACAAATTGGATTTGGTTAAGAGCAACCGGAACTTTTAGAGTTGTTGGATCATCAGTTAATAGAAATGTTGAAGATGTACTAAGAAATACTGGGGCAGAACTTTATATGAGATCCAGAAACACTGGATTCACTGCGGTAAACATGAAACCACTAACTAGAGTTTATCAATTTTTAGATGGAAATAGTGGTGTTCAATTTATTCCAAAACTTGTTGAAATTTCCACTGATAGTAATCTTCAAAATTATGGATCTTCCGCTGCTTTCCAAGTTGGAGAAACTGTAATTGGATGGACAAATTCAAGTTCTGGAACACTAAAACAAGCAATTTCATTCAGAGTTGCATCGTCAAATCATAAAGAAGGTGCATTTAACAATCCATCAATTACATATACAACCAATCCATACGCAATTTCAGAAACTATTCCTTCAGCATATAGTGCATCATCAAAAACTTTGAATATTGATATCTCATCTTTATGTGCCCAAACTCAGGGATTATATTCTGGATACTTGGATATTGGTATGAAATTAGTTGGACAAACTAGTGGTGCAGAAGCATATGTAAAAGATCTAAGATTAATCACTGATGTTAATGGATTTTTATCAGGATCTTTCTTCTTAAAAGATCCAAATACAACTCCACCACCATCAGTCAGAATAACAACTGGTTCAAAGGTTTATAAATTATCATCAAGTTCAACAAATCAAATTCCATTACCAGGAAGCACTTTAATTTCTTCAGCAGAAACCATTTATAAATCTGAAGGAACTTGGGAAGAAAGACAAAGAGTTATAACAACTACAACATCAATTTATTATGTTGATCCTCTTGCTCAATCTTTTACTGTTGGTGGAGTAGCAGAATCTGGAAATGGTTTAAAACCAAATGATGATGCTAACGGAGCTTATTTAACTGCAGTTGATTTGTTTTTTGCAAATAAAGATAGTGGAAATGCTCCATTAACAGTTGAAGTAAGAACCGTAGAATTAGGTACTCCTACAAGAACTATTGTTGGAAAATCAGTAACTTTAAGGCCAAGTGATATTAATACATCTACAAATGCATCTATACCTACAAGAGTTACTTTTGAATATCCAATTTATCTAGAAGCAGGATTGCAATATGCAATTGTCCTCCTTGCCCCTCAGAGTGATGAGTATGAAGTTTGGATTGCAGAAATGGGAGAGAAGACCATAGAAACTAGGACTCTGCCCGATTCTCAAGCAGTAAGATATTCTAGACAATTTGCAATTGGTAGATTGTATAAATCTCAAAATGGTGGAGAGTGGACTCCAAATGATTATCAGGATCTGAAATTTAAATTATACAAAGCAAATTTCACATCAAAAATTGGTAGCATATTATTTCAAAATCCAACATTAGATCAAAGTAATAGTTATGTTCCAACATTAAGTTCAAATCCAATAACAATTTTACCTAGAAAAGTTAATTTAGGCATAACTACAATTACCGACTCTAGTATAATTGGAATATTAACAAGTGGTAGAAAAATTTCTGTTCAATCTGCAACATATAATTATGGTTATGTTGTTGGAACTGGAAGTTCTGTTACTTCTGTTGGATTAACTACGGGAGGATTTAATTATACTACAACGCCTGGAGTTCAAACTTATAATATTACCGGAAATGGAAGTGGTTTGAGATTGAACATTATTGCTTCTGGTGGAGTTATAACTGGAGTTGCTGTATCTACACCATATCCAGGAAATGGTTACAAGGTTGGTGATGTTGTTGGAATTGTTACATCATCAGTAAGTCCTGTTGGAGGAAGTAATGCTCGTATTACAATCACTGGAATAGGAACTGGTATTGATACATTATACTTATCAAATGTTCAGGGAAATTCATTTAACGTTGGAATAGCAACTTTGTCATATTATGATTTTTCTGGAAATTTAGTTTCTCTTGCAAATACTACAATTACTTCATCTACTTCAGTAGGTGGAGTATATTCAGGAAACTTCTTTAAAGTTAATCATTATAATCATGGTATGTATTCTAGTGGTAATAAAGTTTCACTATCAAATGTTGAAAGTGATGTATCTCCATCTCAATTAACTTTACCTGTTACATTAACAGATGTAACAATTAGCGTTGCTTCGACATCTAATTTCTCAACATTTGAAGGTATGCCTGTCGATGGTGTTACCAATCCAGGTTATATAAAAATTGATGATGAAATTATGAAATATACTGTTGGAGTCGGAATTCTCAATCTTACTGGAAGAGGCATAGATTCTACTTTAGTCAGTACTCATAATATAAATTCATTAGTATATAAGTATGAACTTGGAGGAGTATCTCTAAGAAGAATAAACAAAACACATACAATAAGTGATAGTAAAAATGATATTGATACTTATTATGTTGAAGTAGATAGAACAAATTTTGACTCAAATGCAATCAATAGAAATTCAGATAATTCCCCAACAGGATTTCCACAACTTTCATTCAATGGTGAATTATCGTGTGGTGGAAACATTGTGAAGGCAACTGAAAATATTCAATTTAATAGTATAACTCCACATCTTGCAATTTTAAATCCCGGTTCTTCTACATCAGTAACTGGTCAAATTAGAACAGTTAGTGGAACTAGCGTTGATGGTAATGAATCATCATTTATTGACCAAACTTATGAAAACGTACAACTTGGAGTTGAAAATAAACTATCTTCTACTAGAATTGTATGTTCAAATGTAAACGAATTACAATATTTGAATACACCATCATTCTTGAGAAATAAATCATTTACCATGAAGGTTGATTTATCTACCACAGATTCAAATCTTTCCCCATTAGTTTTCTGGAAAGAATCTTCTGTAGAGCTATTAAGCAATAGATTAAATAAACCAATTCAAGATTATGCTGGAGAAAATGGATCTAATAATATAATAGAGGATCCACACGCTGCTGTTTACGTTTCTAACACAATAAGACTAGCACAACCAGCATCTGCGCTCAAAGTGATTGTAAGTGCTTATAGACACTCTTCAGCAGACTTTAGAGTATTATATAGTTTGATACGTCCAGATTCAAGTGAAATAACACCTTCATTTGATTTATTTCCTGGATACAACAATCTAACAGTGGATAACAATCAAGATGGTTATTTAGATATTATAAATCCAGCAAATAATAATGGTCTTCCAGATGTTTTTGTTCCAGAAAGTTTAAATGACCAATTTTTAGAATATGAATTTACCGCTAATAATCTTGGAAGTTTTACTGGTTATACGATTAAAATAGTGATGTCTGGAACAAATCAAGCATATTCTCCAAGATTTAAAGATTTAAGAAGTATTGCTTTAGCATAATGATTCCAGTAAAAGGTTTTCCTAATTTATATCGTGATGAGAATAGCGGTGCTATTCTTAATGTGGATAATCAATCATATAATCAATATATGAATGCAAAAAATAATAGGGAGATACAAAAATATGAAATAGAACAAATGAAAAAAGACATTGACGAAATTAAATCTTTATTGAGAGAAATAGTAAATGGATCCAAGTAAAATTGCTTTAGAGACGATTGATAAATTATTTGAGTATGAAAAGCATGTTCGTGTTATTGATGAAATGAATGAAAATGAACTAAAAAATTTTGCAAAGTTGTATTGCAAATTGTATCTTAAACAGCAAGAGGTAATAGCATCTCTCGATTTGATATAGGTATAAATAAAAAGTAGAGCTTATAAAATAGATGGCAGCTGTATATGTCAATAATCTTGTAATCAATGCTGGGTCTGATTTTTCTCAGACCTTTAATTTAGAAACCAGTGACACAAATTCTGCTCTCGATCTTACTGGATATACAGCAACTGCTCAGATGCGAAAATATGCTGGAAGTTCAACGGCTACTGATTTTACCACTTCAATTTCTACACCATCTAATTTAGGAAAAATAATAGTTAGTTTATCATCTGCACAAACAACTAATTTAAAACCTGGTAGATACGTGTATGATGTAGTAATTACTAGAAACTCAATTAAAAGTAGAGTGATTGAGGGGATGGTCCTTGTCAGAGAGGGAGTCACTCGATAATGCCCGACATAAAAGTTAGAGTTGGTCAACAAAATACTGTCAAGATATTATCATCAGTTGCTGGTGGTTCTGTTTTTGCGGATAACGCAACTAACTCAGTTAATGTAATAGGTGGTATAGCATCAGTTACACAGTTAAGTGTCAGCGGTGTTTCAACCTTTACTGGTATATCATCATTTGCAAATGATCTCTATATCGGCGCTAATTTATATGTAACTAATGACGTTAGTTTAGATGAGATTTTTGGTAGAAATATTATTATTTCAGGAATTGGAACTATCTCAACTCTACAATCAACTGTAGGGATTATTACTAACCTTAGTAATACTAATTTAAATGTTTCTGGAATTACTACATTATCAAATGCCGATATAAGTAATGCAAATATTAGCATTTCATCTATAAGTCAACTTTATGTAAGTGGAGTTTCAACTTTTGTTGGAGTTGCAACTTTTCTTAACAATTTATATGTTGATGGAGATTTATATGTTAGCAATGACTTAGTATTTGATGAGTTTAATGCAAGAAATGGTTATATTTCTGGCATTCTTACAGTAGCGCAATCAATTTATTACTCACCAGGTCAAGCATATGGAATTGCATATTTTGATGCTAATGATCAGTTAGTATCTACGGGAACAACATCATCTGCAATTAGTGAAACTAACTATATACTTTCAACTAATGCATCAGGAATTCCAACCTGGTCAAATGTAATAGACGGAGGATCCTATTAATGTCAAAACCTACAACTAGACAAGAATTGATAGATTATTGTTTAAGACGTTTGGGCGCTCCTGTTTTGGAAATTAATCTGGCAGATGATCAAATAGATGATTTAGTTGACGATGCCCTTCAATATTTTCAAGAACGTCATTTTGATGGTGTTGAAAGAATGTACTTAAAATATAAAATTACCGATGAAGATGTTAACAGAGGAAAAGCACAATATACAAATGGTGTAGGTATTGTAACAACTACAGGATCTGCAAATATTTCAGGAATAGGAACCACTACTTTTAATTTCTATGAAAATTCAAATTTTATTCAAGTTCCCGATTCTATTATTGGTATAGAAAAAGTATTCAAATTTGATACTAGTTCCATCTCTGCTGGAATGTGGAGTATCAAATATCAATTATTTTTGAATGATTTATATTACTTCAATTCTGTTGAACTTCTACAATATGCAATGGTAAAGACATATCTTGAAGATATTGATTTTTTACTTTCAACTGATAAGCAAATAAGATTCAATAAGAGGCAAAATAGATTATATTTGGATATTGATTGGAATGCAAAAGCAAAAGATACATTTATAGTTATTGATTGTTATAGAATTTTAGATCCAAATACTTTTACTAAAGTATATAATGATAGTTTTCTAAAAAAATATTTGACTGCATTGATGAAAAGACAGTGGGGTCAAAATTTAATTAAATTCAGGGGAGTTAGACTTCCAGGTGGTATTGAATTAAATGGTAGAGAACTTTATGAAGATGGGCAAAAAGAATTAGATGATATTATACAAAAAATGTCCACAGATTACGAACTTCCTCCTTACGATTTTATTGGATAATGGCACTAAATCCCTTCTTTTTACAAGGATCACCTAACGAACAAAGATTAGTTCAAGAGTTGATAAATGAACAACTTCGTATTTATGGAGTTGAAGTTATCTATATTCCAAGAAAATTTGTTAGAAAAGAAACTATTATAAAGGAAGTTTCTGCTTCAAAATTTGACGACAATTTTGCAATTGAAGCATACATTAATAATTATGATGGTTATAGTGGTCAGGGAGACATTCTAACAAAATTTGGAATGAATTTAAAAGATGAAGTAAGTTTAGTCATTTCCAGAGAAAGATTTGAAGATTTTATTTCTCCGTTTCTTGACTCAAATGATCCAGAAATTGAAATTGCTTCTAGACCAAGAGAAGGGGATTTAATTTATTTTCCTTTAGGTCAAAGACTATTTGAAGTTAAGTTTGTAGAACATGAAAATCCCTTTTATCAATTAGGTAAACTATATGTTTATGAGTTAAAATGTGAACTATTTGAATATGAAGATGAAATGGGTGGTTGGAATAATCTTAATACAACAGTTGATGAAATAGATTCAACTCTTGAAAATAGAGGATATATTACAGCATTAAAACTAATTTCTTTGGGTGTGCAAGCAACTGGTATTGCTATAACAACAACTGGATATATTAGAAAAATTATTTTAAATAATGATGGTCATGGATATACTTCTATACCAACAGTTGCAATTTCTTCAGCTCCTGCAGGAGGAGTCAATGCATCTGCGGTTGCTATAACCCAGTGTATTAATGGTGTTTGTTCAGTTAAAGAGATTCTATTAACAAATACTGGAGCAGGATATACTATAGCACCATCAGTAACGATAACGGGAGTAGGTGTTGGTGCTGCAGCAACCTGCGTTTTAGTTTCAAACTATGCTGGAATATCATCCGTAAGTATAGGTAATAGTGGAATTGGATATCCAACTAGTCCCACAATCACATTTGGAGCACCAACTGTAGGTCTAGCTATAACTGCAGTCGGAAAAGTATCAATTAGTAGTGTTGGTAATGTTTCTCAAATATTACTTTATGACGCCGGAATTGGTTATACCTCAAATTCATCAGTAACAATCTCACCTCCTCCAATTTTAACAGGAATCGGAACATTTATTTTCAATGAAGTTGTAACTGGATCTATATCAAATGCAACTGCAAGAGTTAAAACATGGAATAAAGATACTAATATTCTTAAAGTTGGTACAACTGATGGGACTTTCTTACCAGGAGATATTATTGTAGGACAAGGATCGTCTGCTATTTATTCTCTAGAAAGAATAAATGACGCAAAGTTTGAAGATAAATATGATGATAATGATCAAATTGAAATAGAAGCAGATTCAATTATCGATTTTTCAGAGTCAAATCCATTTGGTAACTATTAATGTTAGGAACTTATTATTATCATCAAATTATCAGAAAAACTATAATTGCTTTTGGTACTCTTTTTAACCAAATTCATATTAAACATCTGGATGGAGATGGTGATGTTTATAATGAGATGAGAGTTCCTTTAGCATATGGTCCAATTCAAAAATTTCTAGCAAGAATAGAACAGCAAGCAGATTTAAATAAACCAATTGCAATTACTCTACCTCGAATGTCATTTGAAATGACATCTATTCAATATGATTCTACAAGAAAATCTAATATAACTCAATCTTTTAAGGCTGTAGATGGATCAAATTTAAAAAAAGTTTTTTTACCTGTTCCATATAATATAGGATTTCAACTAAATTTGATGTCTAAATTAAACGATGATGCCCTTCAAGTGGTTGAGCAAATTTTACCATACTTCCAACCAGCATTTAATTTGACAATAGATTTAGTCGATTCCATTGGAGAAAAGAGGGATATTCCAGTTGTTTTAGATAGTGTTTCTTTTACTGATGACTATGAAGGTGATTTTTCCACAAGAAGAACTTTAATTTACACTTTTAATTTCACTGCAAAAACGTATCTATTCGGACCAATTGCCGATAGTACGGATGGATTAATTCGTAAGGTTCAAGTTGATTATTATACTGGAACAGAAACAACAGCAAAGAGGGAGATGAGATACACGGTAGTTCCAGATCCAATTACTGCTAGTCCTGATGATGATTTTGGATTTACGGAATCTTTAGATATGTTCTTTGATGGTAAAGAATATAGTCCTACACAACAAAAGGATATATAAGTTTTATGAAAAATAATTATGACGGTTTGAATTCTTCTCTAAACATTGAGAGTAGTATTGTAGAAGTAGAAAAAGTTAAAGAAGAGTTAAGTGTAACTCCTATTAAACCTGATGATATACAAAAGGACTATGAATATACAAGAGCAAATCTTTATTCATTAATTGAAAAAGGTCAAGAAGCAATTAATGGCATCATGGAACTTGCAGGTGAGGGAGGTTCACCAAGAGCATATGAAGTTGCCGGACAGTTAATTAAAAGTGTAGGTGATGTTACTGATAAACTTATTGATTTGCAAAAGAAATTAAAAGAAGTGGAGGAAGATTCTAATAAAACTACAAATAATACAACAAATAATGCTATCTTTGTGGGATCTACATCTGAGTTATCAAAATTACTCAAACAAGGTTTTCTAAATAATAAAGAGTAATCTATTTTTCAATGAGTTGGTCTGACAAATATAAACGATCAATAAACTGTGAGAATCCCAGTGGATTCTCACAGAAATCTCATTGTGCTGCTCGTAAAAAAAGAGCAAAGGGTGAAGATATTAAATCAAAATCACCATTTAGTGAAATGCATGAAGTTAAGTCTCATAAAACAGTTGAACAAATTGCAAAGAAACATCGTATGGAAGTTTCTTTTATAAAAAATCAACTCAAAATGGGAGTTCCTATTGAGCATGAACACACAAAAGACAAAGACCTTGCAATTGATATTGCTCTTCAACATTTAGATGAGATTCCCGATTATTATACTCGCTTGAAAAAGATGGAAGCAAAAGCAAAGAAAGAACATAAAAAGTTCAAAGATGTTTCTGTTTCTGAAGGAACTCTTCATCATTGGTTCAGAGGTTCAAAATCGAAAGGTGGAAAACCTGGATGGGTTCAAGCAGATGGTTCACCCTGTGCTAATGAACCTGGAGAAACTAAAACACCTAAATGTTTTAGTAGCGCCAGATTGAGATCATTGAAGAAAAAGGGTAAAAAAGGAAAATCGTTAATTAGATCAGCAATTCGTAGAAAAAGACAGAAAGATAAGGGGCAACAAGCAAAATCTGGAGCGATGGCACCAACTAATGTTCCAACTTTTGCTAAGGGTAAAAAAGATCCAAATTACGTAAAAGCAGAACCAGGAATTAAAGAAGCAATGGAACTTAACGAAGCACAAAAAGATAAACCAGGAAAAGGTAGTGGTTCCAAAGATGCTTGTTATCACAAAGTTAAAGCAAGATATGATGTCTGGCCAAGTGCATATGCATCTGGAGCACTGGTCAAGTGTCGTAAAGTTGGTGCTTCTAATTGGGGAACTAAATCAGAGGAGGCTCAAATGATTAGATATTGCCCAAAATGTCAAAAGGATGAAACTCGTGATGAGTGCAAGTATGGTAAAAATTACTGGGATATGTATTCTCTTCCAATCGGTTTAGGTAAAAAATACACTCCAAATACACCACATCCTGGAAATATGCCAGAAGGATATGATCATGAGTATTCAATGGCTCGATCAGAAATTTCTACAATTATTTCTGCGGCAAAAAGACTTCGCAAAAAAATGAAGAATGGTGAAGGTAATATTGAAGCATGGGTACAATCAAAAATTACTAAAGCAGCAGACTACTTAGATTCTGCTGCAGATTATGTTGACAGTGGAGAAATGAAAGAGCAAATGCTTCCACCTATTGATCCACAAAAGCATAAGGATTTGCAAAAAAGACAAAAACTTTATAATAAAGGATCCAGTACAGACAATCCATATGAAAAGGAAATTTTCTTAAAAAGAACTGGACCACAACTTCCACTAGCAAAAAAAGAAACAAAGGTACAAGTTGCACATTATGAACCAAAAGGTGAAGTAATTGATGAGAAGTGTTGGCCTGGTTATAAAAAGAAAGGAATGAAAACAATGTTTGGAAAGAGACATCCAAACTGTGTTAAGGCGGAAGAGTTTTCTAATTGGAGAGCAGATTTTGGATTATCGGAAGATTGGCAATCAGTAAATCGTAAAGATAAAACTGATGGATTAAGTCAAGCAGCAGTTAATGCTTATCGCAAAGAAAATCCAGGTTCTAAACTTCAAACCGCAGTAACTGAAAAAAAACCAAAAGGTAAAAGAGCAAAAAGACGTAAGAATTTTTGTAGTCGTATGAAAGGAATGCGTTCAAAACTTACTTCAGCAAAAACTGCAAGAGACCCAGATTCAAGAATCAACAAAGCACTCCGTCGTTGGAACTGTAACTAAAATGAAATCATTCAAAGAGTTTCTTTCAGAAAGCGTAAATATTGCAGGAGACTTCAATGGAAATCTCTATGTAAATAGTTCTGAATCACAGTCAGAACCAGTTGGTGAATCTTTTCTTGCCGATGTTGTTTGGCAAGGAAAATTATATCGTATGGAAGTTGAAGGTAAGATGATGGATAAAAATGCACTTGCTGAACAATTGCAGGGTGAATATCCTGGAGCAATTGTTCACAACATTTATCCATCAACAAACAATTCCTTAAAGATTAAAAATGCACAAAGATATAGACCAGAAAGTTTAACCTGGAGTGATTGATTAATGGCACAGTGGAATAAGAAAACACAAGACTTCTTAGATCAAGAAAGAACTCTTTTTGAAGTAAATATGATCGCAGATCACTGGGGAAACCAGACAGACTGGAGACCTCAATTCACCAATAACAATCGTCTCAAAATTGCTCCATTCCAAACAGTCTTCTTCAACACTTTCCAGTATGGTAAAGAAACTGATGTATGGGATGAAAGAATAGTTGGAATAGCAACTGCAACTCATAATGTAGCATCTAGTAATGTAGTGATGCAAGTTGGTTCCACTACAGGAAGCAAAATCATTCGCCAAACCAAGAATGTGATGAGATACATTCCTGGTAGAGGTGCAACTCTTGCATTTGCAATTCGTCTTGATAATCCACAGGTAGGTATTCGTAGAAGATTTGGATTATTTGATGAAAATAATGGCGTTTATTTTGAGGATGATGGAGGAACATATTCTTATGTGCTCCGCAGTAGTGTAACTGGAATTGTTACAGAAACCAGAGTATACAGAGATGATTGGAATGGTGAAAAGTTTGATGGTAATGGTTGGACTGGAGTAACTGCGGATCCAACAAAACAACAAATGATTTCAATCAATTATGAATGGTATGGTGCTGGCATTGTAGAATTTGCTTGGTTGATGAAGAATGAGACTGTTGTATCCCATACTTTTGAGAACTCAAATACAAATCCAGGAGTGTGGTGTTCTACTCCATTCTTACCTATTAGACTTGAGATAGAAAATGTAACTGGTGTTGCAGGAACTCATTACATGTATCAGGGTTCTAATTCTCTGATTCAGGAAGGAGAACCAGAGAAACTTGGAACTCTTTTGAGTATATCCAATCCCATCACAGGGACAACGATGACATCGAATGATATATTTTATCCAATTATAAGTATTCGTCTAAAGTCTAGTAGTTTAACTGGTGTAATGCTTTTGAGATCATTGCAGGCAGCAACAAACGATAATACCAATGTTTATTGGAAACTTCTTTTGAATGCAACAAATACTGGCGGAACTTGGGTAAATCATCCAGATCCAAACTCTTTTATGCAGTACAATATTACTGAAACTGCAACAACAGGTGGAAGTGATCTCTTGAGTGGTTTTGTGATTGATGGTAATGGAACATTAGTTGATCTCGATATTAAAGCAGCACTTCAGTTAGGTAGAAGTGGTATTGGAACAATTAGTGATACTTATACTCTTGCTTGTGCAAGTCCCAACACTGGTAAAAAGGCACTTGCAGTTCTGAACTGGATTGAACAGAGGTAAATAAATTATGTCTGATAATGTATATCTTGGTAACCCCAATTTAAAAAAAGCAAATACACAGATTCAATTTACTGAAGAACAAATCATCGAGTTCTTAAAATGTAAAGAAGACCCTGTATATTTCGCAAAAAATTATATTAAGATTGTTTCTCTGGATCACGGTCTGGTTCCTTTTGAGATGTATCCATTTCAAGAGAAACTTGTAAAGAACTTCCACGAGAATAGATTTAATATCTGTAAGATGCCTCGCCAGACGGGTAAATCTACGACTTGTGTTTCATATTTGTTACATTATGCCGTATTCAACGATAACGTTAATATAGCTATTCTAGCGAACAAAGCATCCACGGCAAGAGACCTTCTTGGAAGACTACAACTTGCTTATGAAAACCTTCCCAAGTGGATGCAACAAGGTATTATATCTTGGAACAAAGGATCTTTAGAACTAGAAAATGGCTCCAAAATTTCATCTAACTCTACTTCGTCATCTGCTGTCCGAGGCGGATCCTATAATGTCATCTTTCTTGACGAGTTCGCTTTCATCCCGAATCACATTGCTGATGACTTCTTTGCCTCTGTTTATCCTACTATTTCTTCTGGACAAAGCACGAAGGTAATCATTGTATCTACACCACGCGGTATGAACCACTTCTACCGTATGTGGCATGACGCTGAACGCGGCAAGAACGAATATGTGCCCACAGATGTTCATTGGTCTGAAGTGCCCGGAAGGGACGCTGCGTGGAAGGAGCAGACGATTGCTAACACTTCTGAACAGCAGTTTAAGGTTGAGTTTGAATGTGAATTTTTAGGATCGGTTAATACTCTAATCAATCCAGCAAAACTGAGAAATCTTGTCTATGAAAATCCAATTAAAAGAAATGCTGGTCTTGATGTTTATGAACATCCAAAAGAAGAAAATAATTATCTAATCACAGTTGACGTTGCTCGCGGTTTGGGTAATGACTATTCAGCATTCATAGTTTTTGATATTACTAACTTTCCATATAAAGTAGTTGCAAAATATAGAAACAATGAAATCAAACCAATGCTATTTCCAAGCGTTATTCATGAAGTTGCAAAAGGTTATAATGATGCTTGGTTGTTAGTTGAAGTTAATGATATTGGAGATCAGGTAGCAAATATTTTACATTTTGATCTTGAATATGATAATGTTCTTATGTGTGCAATGCGTGGTCGTGCTGGACAAATTGTAGGGTCAGGATTTAGTGGTAAAAAATCTCAACTTGGTGTGAGAACTACTGCAGCAGTTAAAAAATTAGGGTGCTCTAACTTAAAAACTTTAATGGAAGATGATAAGTTATTAACTGTTGATTATGATATTATCTCAGAACTTACAACATTTGCACAGAAACACAATTCCTTTGAAGCAGAAGAAGGTTGTAATGACGATTTGGCAATGTGTTTAGTTATCTTCTCTTGGTTGGTTGCTCAAGATTATTTCAAAGAGATGACGGATAATGATGTTCGTAAAAGAATTTATGAGGAGCAGAAAAATCAAATTGAACAAGATATGTCGCCTTTTGGATTTATTTCCGATGGGTTAGATGATTTTGGCATTACTATTGATGAAGAGACTGGAGATCGATGGATATTTGCTGGACAAAAAAGTGAAAATAATCCACTTGAAGTTTGGAACGTGGATGAATATGGTGATCGTTCTTATATGTGGGAATATCATTAAATGGATTTAGATGATCAATTTGAAATAGAACATTTATTTTTATCAGAACGAAAATGTAGAACATGCAAAATAAGAAAAAATTTGATAGATGGTTTTTATAGAATTAGAAAAAATAATACAATTTCATCATCATATTCGTATGAATGTAAAGATTGTTCAATAAAAAGAGTTCAAGAATCTAGAAAAAGAAAACCATATTTAATTGAGTGGGAATATCCTGACTGGTAAAGTGTTCATGCATCGTTTTCCCATTGTAAATACCCGTTTTCATAAATATTTCTAGAATAATTCTGGATAGCACGGAGAATAAAGATGCCGCTAAATTTAGCATCTCCTGGAATTGTAGTAAAGGAAATTGATTTAACACTTGGAAGAGTATCTCCTTCGTCAAATAAAGTTGGTGCAATTGTAGCACCATTTGCAAAAGGACCAGTAGACTCTCCAACTTTAGTAGAAAATGAAAATGATTTATTGATTAATTTTGGAGAACCATATGCAACTGATAAGCATTATGAGCATTGGTTAACTGCTTCGTCATATCTTGCATATGGTGGATCTCTTAGAGTTGTAAGATCGGACGATCAAGAATTAAAAAATGGATTCGTTCCAACAACTGTGGGTGCAGCTGCTAGTGTAAAAATTAAAAGTTTAGATCATTATGAATCACTACAATATGATGAAAATACTCTTACAGGTGTTGTTGTTGCAGCACGAAATCCAGGTTCTTGGTCAAATGGTTTAAGAGTAGCAATTATTGATGGTAAAGCAGATCAAACTTTAACCGGAATTAATACTAGTGAAGTAGCAACCTTTACGGTACAAACTACTAAAACACCAAACTTAGGAGTCACTACTGATAGAGTAACAGGTATTACTACAACTGGTATTAGTGTTGGACAAGTTATAAGAACTCCTGCAATTAGTGGAATTTTCCCAGAAAATACCACTGTATTAGAACGAGGAGTCAGTACAATTGTATTTTCAAATACTTCATTAAATGTAGATCAACTAACACTGAATATTCAGTTTGGAATATCATCAACTACATCAGCTCCACTTCAAATTGGTTATGGAGTCGAACAGTCTGTAGCAGGTAGAGTTAATCCTGGCATAGGCACTACAGCAATTTTAAATGGTTATCTAAAAGGTATAATTACGGGTGTTGGAGCATCTACAATTGATGTTAAAGTTCTTTCTCATGTTTCCGCTGCTGGAACAGAGACTCAAGTAGATTATCAACCATCAGGTGTTTGGGCATTTTCTAGTTCTGGAACTGTTGGTATTCATACTAATGATCAGGCAGTTGCATATGGAACAACAACATATTCTGCGAGTAGAGATTGGTTTGATCAGCAAACCATTGGGTTAACAACATCATCTTCAATTAATTGGAATACTGTTGCACAAAGACCTGGAACTTCTGCTTTTGCTGCTGCAAGAAACTCAAGATTTGATGAGGTTCATGTGGTTGTTATTGATGCTCTTGGAACAGTAACTGGTAATGCAGGTACAATTGTTGAAAAGCACTTATCACTTTCAAAAGGAAAAGATGCAGAATTTTCTGTAGGAAGTCCATCTTACTGGAGAAAATATCTAGTAAATAATTCACAATACATTTTTGGATTAAATCAACCATCAGGTATTGTAACTACTGGTTACAGTTCTGGTTTTACTCTTGCATCTGATAATGACTGGAATCAAGAAACTGATGGTATTATTTTTGGAGCAACAGGATCCTCAACGAGTGTTCTTTCTGGTGGTTTAGATTACAATCGAAAAGCAGGTATTGGAACTACTGGATCTTTAACAGCATCACTATCAGAACTTTCTGATGGATATGATCTTTTTGAAAATACAGAAAACTTTAAGGTAGATTTTCTCCTTATGGGGTCTGCTGCATATGATATTACAACTGCTCAGGCTCTTGCTAACAAATTAATTTCTGTTGCAGAGTTAAGAAAAGATGCAATTGCATTTATTTCACCATATAGAGGTGCTGCACTTACAGATACATCAACAGATACAGCAGTAAACATTTATTCTGCTACAGATATTACTGATAAAGTAATAGAATTCTATGCACCAGTTTCCTCTTCTTCATACGCTGTATTTGATAGTGGATACAAGTACATGTATGATAGATTCTCAAATACATTCAGATATGTTCCATTAAATGGCGATATTGCTGGTCTTTGTGCTCGTAATGACATTAATAATTTTGCATGGTATTCGCCAGCAGGAACAACAAGAGGTGCGATCTTAAATGCAGTTAAGTTAGCATATAATCCATCAAAAAATCAAAGAGACAGACTTTATTCTAATAGAGTTAATCCTGTCATTTTCTCACCTGGATCTGGAATTGTTCTCTTTGGTGATAAAACTGGTCTTGCTAAAGCATCTGCATTTGATAGAATTAACGTCCGTCGTCTATTTGTTTATCTTGAAGATGCAATTTCTCAAGCAGCGAAAGATGCACTTTTTGAATTTAATGATGAAATTACAAGAACAAACTTTGTAAATACAATTGAACCTTTCCTACGTGATATTCAATCTAAGAGAGGTATTTTTGATTATGTCGTGATTTGTGATGAAACAAATAACACTGCTGCTGTGATTGATAATAATGAATTTGTTGCGGACATTTATGTCAAACCAGCAAGATCAATTAACTTCATTGGTCTGAATTTTGTTGCCACCAAGACTGGTGTTGATTTTGAAGAAGTAATCGGAAACTTTTAATTTAGAGGTTTAAAAAACTATGGCAACTAGACAACAATTAAATCCACCTCCCCTAAGAAAGATTACTGACTTCAAAAGTAAGTTAACTGGTGGTGGTGCAAGAAGTAATCTTTTTGAAGTTGTTCTTTCATTTCCCGATATTGCACCTGCAGATACTAATGTTCTTGATAAAGCAAGATTCTTAGTTAAGGGTGCAAACTTACCGGCATCTAATGTGGCAGCAATTGATGTTCCCTTTAGGGGAAGAACTTTGAAAGTCGCTGGAGACAGATCTTTCGAAAGTTGGACTGTGACAGTTATCAATGATACCGATTTTGCAATCCGTTCCGCTATGGAAAACTGGATGAACAAAATTAACAGAGTTTCTGATAATACTGGCGAAACCGATCCAACTGCATATACTGCAGATGCTTTTGTTTATCAACTTGATCGTGATGGATCAACTTTGAGAGCATATCATTTCTATGATATTTTCCCAACTTCTATCGGTGCAATTACTCTTGATTACAATACTAGTACAATTCAAGAATTTACTGCAGAGTTCCAAATTCTCTGGTGGGAAGCAATGAAGGGTAATTCACCTGCAGCAGGTGGAACAGACATCAACTAAATAAAATATACAAGCAGTCTAAAATTATAAAATGGCGAAACTTTTTGGTTTTTCGATTGAGGATAATGTAAAAAAATCGAAATCTGTTGTTGCCCCCGTTCCTCCCAGTAATGAGGACGGGGTTGACTATTTTATTCAGTCTGGATTTTATGGACAATATGTAGATATTGAAGGTGTTTACAGAACAGAGTACGATTTAATTCGTCGTTATCGTGAAATGGCACTTCATCCAGAGTGTGACAGTGCAATTGAAAACATTGTTAATGAAGCAATTGTTAGTGATCTTTATGATTCTCCTGTTGAGATTGAACTTTCAAATTTGAATGCAAGTGATAGATTGAAAGATGTTATTAGAGCAGAATTTAAATATATTAAAGAAGTCATGGACTTTGATAAAAAGTGTCATGAAATTTTCAGAAATTGGTATATTGATGGTAGACTATTTTATTTAAAAGTCATCGATCAAAAAAATCCTGAGGCAGGAATTCAGGAAATTAGATATATTGATCCAATGAAAATGAAACATGTCCGTCAGGAAAAAAAGACGGAAAATGGATTAAATGGATATAGAAATTTAAATTTAAGAACTGGAAATGATGCTGATCAATTCAACTTTCCAGAAATTGAGGAGTATTTTGTATATACTCCTATGCCAAATTTCCCAACGGGGACAATCAGTGGTGGTTCAAAAAAAGGAATCAAAATCGCAAAAGATTCTGTAACTTATTGCACATCGGGTTTAGTAGATAGAAATAAAGGAACCGTTCTTTCATATCTTCACAAAGCAATTAAAGGACTCAATCAGTTAAGAATGATTGAGGATTCTCTTGTAATTTATAGACTATCTAGAGCTCCAGAACGTAGAATATTCTACATTGATGTAGGAAATCTTCCAAAAGTAAAAGCAGAACAGTACCTCAAAGAGGTTATGTCTCGCTATAGGAATAAACTTGTTTATGATGCTAATACAGGCGAAGTTCGTGATGATCGTAAATTTATGAGTATGCTTGAAGATTTTTGGCTTCCAAGAAGAGAAGGTGGTAGAGGGACTGAAATTACTACTCTTCCCGGTGGACAAAATCTTGGAGAACTTTCGGATATTGAATACTTCCAAAAGAAACTTTATAGAGCACTTGGAGTTCCAGAAACAAGAATTGCTGGTGGTGGTGATGGATTTAATTTAGGTAGATCATCAGAAATTCTTCGTGATGAATTAATGTTTTCTAAATTTGTTGGAAGACTTAGAAAAAGATTTGCTAATCTTTTCAATGATATTCTTCGCACTCAGTTACTTCTTAAGAACATTGTTTCTCCAGAAGATTGGGAGAAGATGAGTGATCATATTCAATATGATTTCTTATATGACAATCATTTTGCAGAATTAAAAGAAGCAGAATTATTAACAAATCGCTTGACTCTTGCAACAACGATTGAACCATACATTGGCAAATACTATTCTACTGAGTATGTTCGTAAGAAAATTCTTCGTCAAACAGATTCTGAAATTATTGAGATTGATCTTCAAATTGAAGATGAAATTGCTAAGGGCATTTTACCAGATCCAAATGCTCCTGTTGATGAAATGGGTAATCCCATTCCTCAAGATCAAGCACAAGGAATAGAACAAGGTGTTAGTGGAGAAGTTCCACTTGAACCAACTGTAAATGCTACAGCAGTAGAAATACCAGAACCCAAAGGTGGGAAGATATAAATAATCTTATAATTATAAACTAAATTTTATGGAAGAACTTATCGATTTGATTGCAACTGATGGAGCACCTTCAGATGTTTCCACCAAAATTAAAGAATTACTATATGCTAAAGCTTCTGAAAGAGTAGATTCTGCTCGTCCAGAAATTGCAGCGATGATGTTCGGTGATGCCGATCAAATAGGAGATGAAGAATAATGGCAATTAAAGTTGTCCAAAATGTAAATAGAATTTCTCCAACAGTTTCTGTTGCTGCAACAAGTAATCCAATTGCTTTAAAGAGTGGTTATATCAGAGTTGCTGCTGGATTAACCGCAGTTTATGTTGAAACTGGAGGTAATCCCACAGTAACAACGAACTCTTTTTATATTTCCCCATATGCTAATGAAGTTTTAAAAGAGAGAATAGCTAGACAAAGAATATCTGGGATTACAACTGGAACAAGCACAGTAATCAGTCTTCCAGAAAATGCAGGAAATCCATTTTTGATTGGGGACTATGTAACAATTGAAAATGCTCAACCAGCTGGAATTAATACTGTCCATCAATTGATTACAAATTTAACTGAATCTAGTGTTACAATCTCAGCAAATACCTCATCAGTTGTTGGAGTAATTACTGTTACTGATGCGACCCTATCAAGAAGTGTAAAAGTTGCGGCACTTGCAGATGGAGCAACGACAAATATTAGTATTACCGAAATAGTTCAACTAGTTTCCGAATAAAAATGAAACTCATCACAGAAGAAGTATCACAAGTAAAATTCATCACCGAAGGAAAAGGTGCTGATAAAAAAATGTTTATTGAAGGTATTTTCCTTCAGGGTGACATTTGTAACCGTAACGGAAGAATGTATCCTATGGAAACTCTTTCCAGAGAGGTGAAAAGATACACGGAAGCATTTGTCAATAAAGGTCGTGCTCTTGGAGAACTTGGACATCCTGATGGTCCAACTGTAAATCTTGATCGTGTTTCTCACAAGATTGTTTCTCTTACTTGTGAAGGATCAAATTTTAGAGGTAAGGCACAACTTCTTGAAACGCCAATGGGTAAGATTGCAAAATCTCTTATTGGTGAGGGAGTTTGTCTTGGTGTTTCTTCTCGTGGTGTTGGTTCACTAAAGATGACCAATGAAGGTCATAAAATTGTTGGTGAAGATTTCATGCTTGCGACTGCTGCTGACATTGTTGCCGATCCTTCTGCACCTGATGCTTTTGTGCAAGGAATTATGGAAGGAAAAGAGTGGGTTTGGGAAGGTGGAATTCTTCGTGAAAAACTTGCCGAACAGACTCAAAGAAGAATTAATACTCTCGTTGATCAAAGAAAACTTGAAGAGCATAAACTCAATCTTTTCAACGATTTTCTTTCAAATCTATAATTTATAAATAAATATAGATTATATCCAAATATCTAAACAAATGTCCGTTGGTAGAAATTTACAAGAAATGGAAAACGTAGTAACCAAAGGGGCTGCACCTGCCGAACCAATGCAAACTGGAACTGGAGCCATTACTCCAGGTCAAACTGGCGCTTGGGAAGATTTAGGTGGTCCTACTCCAGAAAATTATCGTCCAGATGACGATTCCGCTGCACTTAAAACACCTGGATCAACTCTTGCTCAGGTAAGAAATGTAGTTAATGCTAAAGCAGCTGCTGCTGAACCCATGAAAACCATGGCTGCAGAAGAAACTGAAGAGGATGAGGATCTTGTCGATGAAGAAGAACTCGACGAAGATGAAGAGGTAGTTGCTGAAGGCAAGAAAGGCAAGAAGCACGAAGAAGAGGAAGAAGAAGAGGAAGAAGAAGAGGAGGAAGAAGAAGAAGGTGGTAAGAAAAAAGGTAAGAAGAAAATGGAAGAAGAGTTTGACATCGAAGAAGATGTCAACGCTCTCCTTGCTGGTGAAGAGCTTTCTGAGGAATTCCAAGAGAAAGCCCGCACCATCTTCGAAGCTGCTATTCGTTCAAAAGTTTCTGAAATTAAAGAAGAACTTCAGCAAACTTATGAAAATGCACTTATTGAAGAAGTTCAGTTTATCAAAGAAGAATTAACTGAGCGTGTAGATACTTATCTTGAGTACGTTGCCGACGAGTGGATTCAAGAAAATGCACTCGCTATCGAGCACGGTCTTAAGACTGAAATGACCGAATCATTCCTTCAAGGAATGAAGAGTCTTTTTGAAGATCATTATGTTTCAATCCCTGAAGATAGATATGATGTTATCGAGAGTATGGTAGATAAACTTGATGAAATGGAAGAAAAACTCAACGAGCAAATCGAAAGAAACGTTGCTCTCAATAGAAGATTAGCAGAGTCAGTTGCTGATGTAATTTTTGCAGATGTCGCTGAAGGTCTTGCACTTTCTCAGAAAGACAAACTCGCTTCTCTTGCCGAAAATGTTGAGTTTGATAGTGAAGCAAACTATCGTGAGAAACTGGTAACTCTGAGGGAATCATATTTCCCAACAAATACTGGTACTCAAAGAGATTTCTCTGAGAACCTATCTGAAGAAGTGTCGCATGATGGATCTGAATTAACTTCAGTTTCCCCTGTCATGGAAGCATATCTTCAAACTCTCAGTAGAGTCGCTAAAAAGTGATTTTTATATAATATAGTCAAACAAAACTTTTTAAAGAGGTAATTCCCAATGCAGATGTACAACTCCGAATATCTGCAGGAGAAGTGGGCACCAATCCTTGATTATCAAGGAATGGATCCAATCAAAGATTCACATCGTAGATCGGTAACCGCTATCCTGCTCGAAAACCAAGAAAGAGAACTTCGTGAAGAGCGTTCATTCCTTTACGAAGCATCCCCAACCAACTCTGCCGGTACCGGCGGTTTTGGTGGTAGCGCATCAAATACTACAGGTTCACCTGTTGCTGGTTTCGATCCAGTTCTGATCTCACTGATCAGACGTTCAATGCCCAACCTGATCGCTTATGATCTGTGCGGTGTTCAACCAATGAATGGTCCTACTGGACTCATCTTCGCAATGCGTTCACGTTATCAGAATCAATCTGGAACTGAAGCATTCTACAACGAAGCTGATTCTGCATTCTCTGGTCAGAATAACTCCCGTAACCTCAATGCAGGATTCATCGATGGAGCTGTTGGTTTAGGTACTACAACTCAAGATAGCAACCGCAACCCAGCACTTCTCAGCCCAACTGATCAATCAACTAACGCTGCTGCTGGTGCTAACCAGTATAACGTTGGTGAAGCAATGACCACTGGTAATGCTGAAGCACTTGGCGACGGCAATACCAACTACTTTAACGAGATGGCTTTCTCAATCGAGAAGCTCACCGTTACTGCTAAGTCACGTGCTCTGAAAGCTGAGTACTCACTCGAACTTGCACAAGACCTGAAGGCAATTCACGGTCTGAATGCAGAAGCTGAGCTTGCAAACATCCTCAGCACTGAGATCCTCGCTGAAATCAACAGAGAAATCATCCGTACCATCTATAAGATTGCTGTTCCTGGTGCTCAGGTTAACACTGCAACCCAAGGTACTTTTGACCTTGATGTTGACTCTAACGGTCGTTGGTCGGTTGAGAAGTTCAAGGGTCTCATCTTCCAAATCGAGCGCGATGCAAACGCAATTGCACAGCAAACTCGTAGAGGAAAGGGTAACACTATCCTGTGCTCGGCAGACGTTGCTTCAGCACTAACCATGGCTGGTGTTCTCGATTACACCCCTGCACTTAACGCTAATCTGAACGTTGATGATACTGGCAACACCTTTGCTGGTGTCCTTCAAGGTAAGTACAGAGTCTATATTGACCCATATTCGGCAAACGTTGCTGCTAACCAGTTCTACGTTGTCGGTTATAAGGGCACCTCGCCTTACGATGCAGGTCTCTTCTACTGCCCATACGTACCTCTCCAGATGGTACGTGCTGTTGGTGAGCAAACCTTCCAACCAAAAATCGGATTTAAGACTCGTTATGGAGTCGTTAACAATCCATTTGCTAAGGGAGCTACTGCTCCAGATGCAACAAGTGGTAACATTGCTACCAACTCTAACGTATACTACAGAAGAGTTAAGGTTTCAAATCTTATGTGATTTCGATTCACATATCCATCAGACCCCCGCAAGGGGGTCTTTTTTTATCTAAATAAAAATAAAAATAATGGCGACTACGAACGCATTTGCAAATCAAATCCAAAACAGGAATTTTTTATCTCCAGTTGGATTTAAATTCACGTTGTCAAAAGAACCAAAGGTAGCGTTTTTTTGTAATAATGCACAAATTCCACAAATTACATTAGGAACTGAATTGCAATCAAACTATTTGAAAGATATTGATGTTCCTGGCGATAAAATTACATATGAAGATTTTACAATAACATTTTTAATTGATGAAAAATTGCAAAATTATATGGCGATTCACAATTGGATTACAGGACTTGGATTTCCAGAAACAGCAGAGCAATATAAAAATTTAACCACAAATGAGGATAATTTAAGAGATTCAAAGGAAGCATTCAGTGATGGAAGTTTATATATTCTTAACAGCAATTACAATACGAGTGCTATTGTAAAATTTAAAGACTTATTTCCAGTTTCTTTATCATCGTTAGAATTTAATTCAACTGCCACAGATATTCAATACTTTACAGCACAGGCGTCTTTCAAGTATACTGTGTATAATATCCTTTCCTCTGACGGTAGAACTCCCTTATGAATCTTGATGAAATCCAGGAGATGTGGCAGAGAGATTCTGTTATCGACCCTGATAACTTACATGATGAATCTTTAAAAATTCCTCAACTTCACGCAAAGTATTATACCATCTACAATACAATTACCCTACTTAGAGAAAAGGCAAGAGAGACCTATAGTAAGGTGAGACTTGAGAGATACAACTACTACACGGGAAAGGCACCAGCAGAGGTCTATGAGGAAGATCCTTTCCCATATAAAGTCAGAGATAAAGAAGCACTACAGAGGCACCTGGATGCCGATGAGAGGTTGAATAAAATTGATCTCAAGATTCGATATTATGACATTATGCTTAAGTTTCTTGAAGAAGTAATTAAGTGCATATCAAATAGAACATTTCAAATCAAGAACGCAGTGGAATGGCACAGATTCCAGGCAGGGTTTAATTAATCGAAATAAATATTCATAACTGATATGTTATGAATGTCACATTTGATTATCTCAAAAAAGAATGAGGTATATCTTCAGGTTGAAGCAGAACCACACGTCTACTATGAATTAAGAGACGCATTTCAATTTGAAGTTCCGAATGCCAAGTTTGCTCCCGCTTATAAAAATAAGTGGTGGGATGGATTCATTTATCTGTTTAATGTCAATACGCAAGAAATATACGTTGGTTTATTAGATAAACTCATAAGATTTTGTGAACAACACAACTACACTTATGAGTTTAGAAATAACAAATATTATGGTCTCCCATTTGAAGTCAATGATATGATTTCAAAAGAAGGAGTTAAAGACTATATGACTTCTATTTGCAAGTATGCTCCCCGCGAATACCAAGTTGAGGGAGTATACGACGCTTTAAAACATAATCGAAAGTTGTTGATATCTCCAACTGCTTCTGGAAAGTCGTTGATGATATACTCGATTGTGAGATATTACGTTGAGAAAGGACAAAATATTCTGATAGTCGTTCCGACGACATCCCTTGTAGAGCAGATGTATAAAGACTTTGCAGATTATGGGTGGGACGTGGGTTCATACTGCCACAAGATCTATGCGGGAAAAGAAAGAGAAACGGATTCTCAGGTGATCATTACAACCTGGCAGTCCATCTACAAACTTCCCCGACAATATTTCTCAAGATTTAATGTGGTCGTTGGAGATGAAGCACACCAGTTTAAATCAAAGTCATTAGTATCTATAATGACAAAACTTTCTGATGCAAAATATCGTTACGGTTTTACAGGAACATTGGACGGTACACAAACACACAAATGGGTTCTGGAAGGTTTATTTGGTCCTTCTTATAAAATCATCAGAACAGAAGAACTGATGCAGAAAGGTCACGTTGCCAAACTTGACATCAATATACTTCTATTGAAACACTCACCACATAAATTTGAAAACTTTGAAGAAGAAGTCCAATATATTATCAATCATGAGAAACGTAATAAATTCATCAGAAACCTTGCACTTGATCTCAAAGGAAATACTTTAATTCTATTTTCCAGAGTCGAAGGTCACGGACAACCTTTATACGACCTCATAAATAATAGCACCGTCGAACAACGCCACGTATTTTTTGTGCATGGTGGTGTTGATACAGAAGACCGAGAAAAAGTTAGAGAAATTACTGAAAAAGAAAACAACGCTATCATCGTTGCTTCTTATGGAACTTTCTCTACTGGTATTAACATTAAAAATCTACACAATGTTATCTTTGCTTCTCCATCAAAGTCAAGAATCAGAAATCTTCAATCAATCGGAAGAGTTCTAAGAAAAGGTGACAATAAGACCAAAGCAACTTTATATGATATTGCCGATGATATCAGTTATAAGTCAAGAAAGAATTATACACTCAATCACTTAATCGAAAGAATCAAAGTTTATAATGAAGAAAATTTCAATTATGATATTGTAAACATACCGCTAAAGAACTGATGGGAGAAGAGTTTTACGCAATTATTAAACTAGTATCAGGAGAAGAAATTCTATCATTAGTTATGATAGATGAAAATGATGGAGATCCTGTAGTTGTTCTTCAAAATCCTGTTACAGTGAAATCATTTAATAATCAATATGGAATGCATATTAAAGTTAAATCATGGATTGAAATGTCAGATGATGATTTTTTTATAATTAGACTTGATAAAATTATTACAATGACTGAAACTAAAGATGAAAATTTGATTTATATTTACAATAATTATATTGAAGATAGTGATACATCTGATGTTTATAATCCTTCTGGTAAGATCAAACTATCACAGAAGATGGGTTATATCTCTTCTGTTGAAGATGCTCGTAAGAAACTTGAAAGAATCTTTAAAGGTCTTAAAGAAAGCTAGATTCTCATCTTCAACGGAGACAAACCTAGTCTACACATATTTTTATATCTTGTCAAGCCCACTTAAAATGTGTTATAATAAACAAAAGTTATTATAAATGAGTCCAATGTTATGTCCAAGAAAAAAACTGAACATTATGTAAATAATAAAGAACTATTAGAAGCACTTGTAGTTTATCGTTCTAAAGTCGAAGCAGATTTTTTTAAAAAGAATGCACGAAATCCAACTAGAGAGGATCGTGCAAAGCAGTGGGAAGGTAAACCACCAATTCCAAATTATCTTGGTGAGTGTTTTCTAAAGATTGCGACTCATTTATCATACAAACCAAACTTCGTCAACTATATGTTCCGAGAGGATATGATTTCTGACGGAATTGAGAATTGTGTCCAATACATTCACAACTTTGATCCAGAGAAGTCCAAGAATCCTTTTGCCTACTTTACTCAGATTATTCACTACGCATTTCTGAGAAGGATTCAAAAGGAAAAGAAACAACTGGATATTAAGACAAAAATTATTGAACGCACTGGGTTTGATGAGGTGATGATGGTTGACGACAGCTTGCTTTCTGGGCACAGTTCGGAGTATAATTCCATTAAAGACGCCATCCAATACCGCAATAAATGAAGGTAGCAATTATTACTGATAGTCACTACGGTGCCAAAAAAGGGTCTAAACATCTTCACGATTATTTTGAACTCTTTTACAAGAATGTATTTTTTCCTGCCCTTGAAGAAAACAATGTAGAGGCAGTCATTCATATGGGCGATGCTTTTGATAGTCGCAAGTCAATTGATTATCAAAGTCTTGAGTGGTCAAAAAGAGTTGTGTTTGACCATCTTAAAAAGTATGATGTACATATGATTATTGGAAATCATGACACATACTATAAATCAACTAATAGTGTGAACTCTCCTGGTCTTCTTCTTCAGACTTATTCAAACATTAAGACTTATAGTGAAGCAACGGAAGTTAGTATTGGTGGACTCAAGATTTTGTTCTTGCCTTGGATCAACCCAGAAAATCAAGAACAAACTTTTAAGCAAATTAAAAAGACCAAAGCAAAAGTTGCAATGGGACACTTAGAACTTCAAGGGTTCCGTGTTAATCGCAATTTGATTATGGAGGAGCATGGACTGGAAGCAGATATTTTTAAGAACTTCACAAAAGTATTTTCTGGACATTACCATACTCGTTCTGACAATGGATCTATCTTCTATCTTGGTAATCCTTATGAAATGTATTGGACTGATGTAAATGATACTCGGGGATTTCATATCTTTGATACTAAAACCTTAGAGCACACTCCAATTAATAATCCTTATAAATTATTCTATAACATTTATTATGAGGATACACCCTACCAATTGTTTGATACTACAGAGTATGAAAACAAGATTGTAAAAGTGATCGTTCGTAAAAAATCTAAACCAAAGGATTTTGAGAAGTTTATTGACAAACTTTATACGGCAGGAATTCAAGATCTCAAAATCGTAGAAAACTTTGATATTCAAGAGAACGAAGATTTTGAGGTTGATGAAGAAGAAAATACAATGTCTATTCTGAATCGTTACATTGACGAAGCAGAATTTGAATTTGATAAAAACATTATCAAAGGTATTTTTCAAGATCTTTATCGACAAGCTTGCGAGGTAGAATAAAATGTTTCTCCTTACTCTCAAAGATAGAAAAGACGATGGTGCATATGCTGTCCAAGACCAATACGGACATAAAGTTTTATTTCTTTTTGAGGATGAGGATGATGCTACCCGTTATGCTTTGATGCTAGAAGACCAAGAAGAAACTGAAATGGACGTGGTTGAGGTTGATGACGACCTTGCCATAAAGACGTGCAAGATGTATAATTACAAGTATGCTGTGATCACTCCTGACGATATCGTAATTCCTCCTAAAAATGTTGCTATTTCACAAGATTAGATATAAAAACTTTCTCTCATCTGGGAATCAATGGACAGAGATTGACTTTGAAAAAAATAATACAAATCTGATTATCGGTACAAATGGTGCAGGCAAAAGCACTTTACTTGATGCTCTGACATTTGCTTTATTCAACAAACCATTTCGAAAAATCAATAAACCTCAATTGGTTAATACTACCAACGAAAGAGATTGTTTGGTTGAGATTGAGTTTTCGGTCAATAGTCGTGATTATCTTGTTCGTCGTGGAATCAAACCTAATGTCTTTGATATTGAGGTGAATGGTGAAGCACTTCATAAAGAAGCAGATGATCGTGCAAATCAGAGAATCCTTGAAGAGAATATTCTTAGGGTAAATTATAAATCATTTACACAAGTTGTTATTCTTGGTAGTAGTACTTTTGTTCCTTTTATGCAACTTCCGACAGCACATCGTCGTGAAGTGATTGAAGATCTTTTGGACATTCGTATCTTTTCTGCGATGAACAATCTCATCAAAGATAAGATTCGTACTCAGAAAGATCAGGTCAAGTCTCTTGAGTTGCGTAAAGAAAATCTCAAGGATAAGATGAAGATGCAGCAAAACTTCATTGAAGAACTTGAGAATCGTGGTAATGCCAATATCAATAACAATAAAGAAAAGATTGCCAAATTAGATTCTGAAGTTGGTAATTATATGTCTGAGAATGACAAAACTGAGGAAGAGATTGCCAAGTTCACTAAAGAACAGGAAGAAGTCGTTGGTGCTGGAGATAAGGTAGTAAAGCTTAACAATCTAAAAGGTAAGATCTCGCAGAAAGTATCGGTAATTACTAAAGAGCATAAGTTTTTTACTGAGAATACGGTCTGCCCTACCTGTACTCAAACGATTGAAGAAGAGTTTCGGTTAAATAGAATTACAGACGCTCAAAATAAAGCAAAGGAACTCCAGAAAGGTTATCAAGACCTGGAAGAGACTATAAAAATAGAACAGGAGAGAGAGCGTCAATTCATTGCACTTTCCAAGGAGATTACGAAACTCAACCATGAGATTTCTCAAAACAATACTCGGATATCACTTAACCAGCGACAAATCCGAGATCTTGAAAATGAAATTCAAACTATTGCCGAACAACTTGAAAACCGAAATACTGAACATGAGAAACTAGAAGAATTCAAAGAAAATCTCCAAAAAACATTCGAAGACCTCTCAAAGAAAAAAGAAGAAATCGTTTATTACGATTTTGCCTATTCCTTACTCAAGGATGATGGTGTAAAAACGAAGATTATTAAAAAGTATCTTCCTTTCATAAATCAGCAGGTGAATCGTTATCTTCAAATGATGGACTTTTATATTAACTTCCACCTTGATGAAGAATTTAACGAAACGGTAAAATCACCCATTCACGAAGACTTTTCTTATAGTTCTTTTAGTGAAGGTGAAAAAATGAGAATCGACCTTTCTCTTCTCTTCACCTGGAGAGAAGTGGCACGAGTCAAAAATTCTGTGAATACTAATCTGCTGATTATGGATGAGGTATTTGATTCTTCACTTGATGGTTTTGGCACTGATGAATTTCTGAAGATTATTCGTTATGTGATTAAAGATGCTAATATCTTCGTGATTTCTCATAAGGCAGACTTACATGACAAATTTGAAAGTGTCCTACGCTTTGAGAAGGTCAAGGGTTTCTCCCGTATGATATCCCCATAAGCACAAGACCCATGAAAGTCCCAAATTGGCAGAAACATTCCAAGAAGGAGCAAAAGCGGAAACTGAAACCGCAAGCACTCCGACAAGCAAAGGCACGACGCCAAGCACTCAAGAACCGCCTCTCACGGGGCGGTTCTTTTTTATAAATATCTAAAAAGTATCTTTTGAAGATGTACGATAAAAAATATAGAGATTTTGTAGAGGCATATCAAAAAGTTTATGAGCATATTGATGTACATTCGGAAAATGATGTTCAAGAAGAAATTGATATCTATGATCAGGTTTTAGAGTATCTTCTAAATGAAGGATACTCTGAAGAAGAATCTAAACAGATCATGGCAGAAATTATTAGTGAGGCAGGTCTAGGATCTTTAATTAAGGGTGCAAAGGCAGTAGCGGGATTTATTGCAAAAAGAGCAAAAACACCATTAAGAACTGCAGCTACTGATTCTCTTATTACTAGTACCGCATTAAATCCAGTATCGACTGCTAAAATTGCAAAAACTATTGCAAAGTCTACGCCATCTCCAGCACCAATAGTTAGAACAGTAAAAGCAACTTCTGTTAGAACTGCTCCAAAAGGTGCAAATAAAATTACAACTAATGTTTGGAATGAACCAACAGCACCTAGCAGTCGTATAAATCCATCTAAACCTTCTGGTCCTAAAGTATCTTCTACTAAGGCATTACCCAGTACACCATCCAGACCAGCACTTCCTTCGGCAGGAAAAACATCTGCAAGTGTAAAGGCACCTAAACCAACTTTTAAACCAGAAGCACTTCCTAAGGCAACAAAGTCTGCTGAACCTGCAGGAGCATTGGTTCGTACAAAAGCACCTAAACCAACCTTTAAACCAGAAGCACTTCCTAAAGCAAAAACAACGGGAGAACCTGGTGGAGCGTTAGTTTCTACAAGAGCACCTAAACCAACTTTTAAACCAGAAGCACTTCCTAAGGCAACAAAGTCTGCCGAACCTCCAGGAGCATTAGTTCGTACAAAAGCACCTAAGCCAACCTTTAAACCAGAAGCATTACCTAAAGATCCAAAGGTAGCACAACCAGCAGGAGCATTAGTTAGTACAAGAGCACCTAAACCAACTTCAAAGACACCTACTTCTGGGGGTGGAAAATCATCTAAAGGTAGTGGTTTGACACAAACTGTTCGCGCTACTTTATCACCCACAGAAAAAACTGGAAATATGAAGTATCCAGGTTTAGAAAAATATGCAACAGGATCATCTTCTTCTGGTGGTTCGTCAAAATCTCCAATTTCTTCTTTATCAAGAAATCTAAAAACTGCGGGAATTGTTGGTACAGCAGCTGCTGGAACTGTAGCAGTTGATCAAGCAATGAAGGGTGAAAAGCGTAGAAGTGATGCTGAATTGAGAAAGAATATAAAAACTAATGTTTATAATACTATTGATACACCATCTGTAGATAAACCAACAGGACAAATTCGTAGTCGCTTAAAAGTTGGTTCTCGTAAGATTGGTTCTACATTTGATGATGCATTCAGAGAGGCAAAAAGAAAGGAAAAGGAGGCAAAGAGAATTGGAGATCCAGTTCCAACAACATTCACTTATGGTGGAAAGGAGTACACTACTAAAATGAAAGAAAACGCAATTTACGAAGCAAAAGACGAAACTGAAGAAGGTATTACGGGACTTCCAATACCAAAGAAAAAAATGAGTCCTAAAAAAAGACATGAATTTGAAAAGAAAAGAAGAGTAGAAAGAAAGAAGCGTGGAGATGAAAGAGTAGGGGATACTTTTTCTCAACATAGAATGACTGGCAGTAGAGGTAGTGGATCTGAATATGAAAATATTCGCTCAGTTCGTGAAGAACTTCTTGTAGATTATCTTCTTGGTGAGGGTTTTGCTTCTGATGAAAAGTCAGCACAAGCAATCGCTGGTGCAATGAGTGAAGATTGGAAACAAAATATTGTTGAAGCAGTTACTGGTGGAAGTGCTCCCCAAATGCCAGCATCTGTTGTAAAATTTGTTGATGAACTTCCAGGTAAAATACAGAGTGCTCTTCAAGGCAAACCACCTTCATCTACCAAACCAAAACCTAAAAAACTAAATTAAGACACTTTTCAAACTGGCACACTAGAGGGTCTCATCACCCTCTTTTTTTGTATGATAGGTTCATACGCAACAAACCCATGACCGTTCGCCACGAAATCAAGTCTCAACTTGCCAAACTGCTTGCCACCGAAGACCTTGTGGTTGAGCACAAGAAGGTAGAGACTGCTCAGTTCAATGTACACACCCGTGTGTTGACCCTGCCGATGTGGGAAAAGGCAAGCAACACTGTTTATGACCTTCTGGTTGGTCATGAAGTTGGTCATGCTCTTTATACTCCCGATGAGGACTGGACTAAGCAAGTTAAAGTCCCTCCTCAGTTTGTGAACATTGTAGAGGATGCTCGTATCGAAAAACTGATGAAACGCCGTTATCCTGGTCTTGCCAAGACTTTCTATAACGGTTATAAAGAACTTGCCGATGATGATTTCTTCCAACTCAAAGACGACAATCTGGAAACCTATAATCTTGCTGACCGTGCCAACCTTTGGTTCAAGATCGGTAACTATATTGATGTACCTATTGAACGTGGTGAAGAGACTGAGATTATCAATCTGATTGCCGATACTGAGACCTTTGCCGATGTTTTGATTGCTTCTGAGGCACTTTATAAGTATTGTAAGCAAAAGCAACAGGAAGAAACTAAGACTCCAATTGATAATCTGGAGTCTCAGGATTCTGGTGCAAGTCAACAACCTGCCTCTGATTTTTCAGATCAGCAAGAGGGTGAGAATGACCAACCTGGATCTGATAGTGAATCTCAACCTCCCACAACGAGTGAAACTGGACAGGAGAAGCAACCTACTTCTCAGAGTCCTGATGATGGTGAAGAACCTGAAGTTAAGACGATGGACAATCTTGAGGAAGCACTTAAAGATCTCATTAACAATGATGGATATGAGAATGTATACCTTGAACTTCCTAAACTTGATCTTAATAAAGTAATTGTTCCCAATTCTGAAATCCATGAAAAGTGTAAAGTAACATGGAGTTCTTTTCTTCAAGATCGTGAATGGAACTATGTTGATGTGTTTGGTAAAGTTGATAAGGATTTTGTAGAGTTCAAGCGTTCTGCACAGAAAGAAGTCAACTATCTGGTAAAAGAGTTTGAATGTCGCAAGGCAGCAGATTCCTATGCCCGTGCTACCACTGCTCGCACTGGTGTTCTGGACTGCACCAAACTTCATACTTACAAATATAACGAAGACCTTTTCAAGAAAGTCACCACTCTTTCTGATGGTAAGAATCACGGTCTGGTGTTCGTTCTGGACTGGTCTGGTTCTATGTGCGAAGTGATGATGGATACGGTCAAACAACTGTTCAACCTTGTTTGGTTCTGTAAGAAGGTCTCAATTCCGTTTGAGGTTTATGCCTTCACTACTGATTATCCTCTGGTGAAGTATGAAGATGGTAAGGCAAACATTCGTGAACTTGCTTATAAGAAAAAGGATGGTCTCGTTCAGGTTGGTGAATGGTTCTCTATGATGAATCTTCTTACCAGCAAAGTAAACAGCAAGACTCTGGATGAGCAGATGAAGAATATCTTCCGCCTTGCTACTTCTTTCCGTTATAATTCTTATACTTCCTATCAAGCCCCTATGGGTATGAGTCTTTCGGGAACTCCGCTGAATGAGGCACTGATTTCTCTTCATCAGATTCTTCCTAAGTTCCAGAAGGAAAACAAGCTTCAGAAGGTTCAGTGTGTGATTCTGACTGATGGTGAGGGTGCTCTGCTCAAGTATCACCGTGAAGTTCAACGCCGCTGGGAGGAAGACGCTTATATGGGCACTGCTCATATCGGTCCTAATGCCTTTCTCCGTGACCGTAAGACTGGTATGACTTATTCTTGCGATTGTGAGTATCACGAGTTCACTGATGTTCTGCTTCGCAATCTTCGGGACAGGTTTACTGATATGAACTTTATCGGTATTCGTGTTCTGGAATCTCGTGATGCTGGTGGTTTTATTCGCCGCTATTGTGGGTATTATGGTGACACCTATGATAAGGTGATGAATGCCTGGAAAAAAGAAAAGGCATTTACTATCAAGTCTTCTGGTTATCATTCCTACTTTGGTCTTTCTGCCGCAACTCTTGCTCAGGAATCTGAATTTGAGGTTGCTGAAGATGCTACCAAGTCTCAAATCAAATCTGCTTTTGTGAAGAGTTTGAAGTCTAAGAAGATGAACAAGCGTATTCTTGGGGAGTTTGTGGAGTTGGTTGCGTAATAAATAATCTTAGAAAAGTACAACAACTCATATGAATTCCCAACAGGTTCAAGATATTCGCCTTATGTATGAGGCAGTTTATAATGATGAATTGAGAGAGAAAGCAAACGAGTATAATAATTCATCTGATCTCATTGATGAGGCACATGCTGCTGATACTCAATATGGTGTAAAAAGTTTAATTAATCCATATAGTGTTCGTTCAGTAGTTCCTCGTTTTCCAGGACTAACCCTTCCTGAACCTGATAATTCTATTCCTAGAGTAAATATTCCAAAGTTTCCTTCACCAAAGACAAGAGATGATGGTAGAACTGAAAGACCAAAAAGAACACCAAGAGAAAAACCAAAAGTAACTGCGCCTGCAGCACAAAAACCAAAAGTAGATAAAACAACAACACCTCCAGTTGTTTCACAAAAACCACAATTAACAAAAACTCCTAATCCTTTAATGGTTGATATGCCAAAAGGTCCAGGATCTATGGCAGCACCAGAGAAACCAACTGTGGCAGCACCATCTGGACCAAGAACTCCTATTTCTCCTGGATATTTTGGTGGTGGTGTTGGAACTAGACCTACTGGCATGTCTAGTGGAACATCAACTGTCAGAGGTTTAGATCGTTCTGTTACTTCTGGATTGACAACCAAACCACAAGATGAAGCACAAAGAAAGGCAAGAGAAAAATCAGCATTATCGCAGAGAGTTGCTGGATATAGATCTGGCGGACCATCTGCAGGTGTAAGAGAGGAAGTAGACCTTTTTGATTACCTTCTTGAATACTTAGTTGCTGAAGGTTACGCTGATACCAATCAAGATGCTTTAGTTCTCATGGCAAACATGAGTAAAGAAGATCTTGATGAAGCAACTCGCCTTTTTTATAAGTTGCAGGCAAAAGGAAAAAGAGGATCTTCAACTGCAAGAGCACAACAAACTTCTGATGCTGATTTGGAGACTCAGAAAAATTTAAAAATGAAAAAGCAAAGACAAAAGCAAATGAGAGACAGAGAAGATGATGATGATCCTAGAGATCATGGATCAATGAGTGCTGCTGAAAGAAACCCATCAATGCGTTGATTGGACACTTTCAAAACTGTCACATGGGGCACTTGGTTGCCCCTTTTTTGTCTGTATAATATGAGAGTTCAAATGAAACACCCAACTACATCATGTCTCGCAAGTCTTCTGTGAATAACGAACAACTCATTTCCGAACTCAAGTCTATGTATGGTACTGAGTTTTCTGCTGCAGATGTTCGTGGTTACTGTGCATCTAAAGGAATCTCTTATCCTACGGTAACTCGTTATCTTGAACCTTTCAAAACAGATCGTGGTCGTTGGAATCTTGAAATTACTCAAGAACGTGTTGAAGAGATTGAGCGTTCTTATCAAGCACCTGCTGCCCTCCCTGCTGTGGAACAAAACCTCATTCCTGATAAAGATGATACCTTCGTCAAGTTTGGTAATTTTGGTGATATCAAAAAGATTATTCAGTCCCGTCTTTTTTATCCTACGTTCATTACGGGTCTTTCGGGTAATGGTAAAACGTTCGGTGTGGAGCAAGCTTGTGCCCAACTGAAACGTGAATTGATTCGTGTCAACATCACGATTGAGACTGATGAGGATGACCTGATTGGTGGTTTTCGTCTTGTGAATGGTGAAACTGCCTGGCACAATGGTCCTGTGGTGGAAGCACTTGAGAGGGGTGCGATTCTACTCCTGGATGAGATTGACCTTGCTTCTAACAAGATTCTGTGTCTTCAATCTATTCTGGAAGGTAAAGGTGTCTTCCTGAAAAAGATTGGTAAGTTTGTAAAACCTTCTGCTGGATTTAATGTCTTTGCTACTGCTAATACCAAAGGTAAAGGTAGTGATGATGGTCGATTCATTGGCACTAATGTTCTTAATGAAGCATTCTTGGAACGATTCCCTGTGACCTTTGAGCAGTCCTATCCTGCCCCTGCTACCGAACAGAAGATTCTGGAAGGCATCGCTCTGGACTTGCAAGTGGAAGACCGTGACTTCTGCAAGCGCCTGGTAGACTGGGCAGACATCATCCGCAAGACCTTCTACGATGGTGGTATTGAGGAAATCATCAGCACCCGTCGCTTGGTTCATATCATCCGTGCCTACAGTATCTTCAATGATAAGGCGAAGGCAATTCAAGTGTGTGTGAACCGCTTTGATGACGAAACCAAGCAAGCATTTCTGGAACTGTATGATAAAGTGGATGCTGACTTCAAGATGCCCACTAGTGAACTTGAATTGACGATTGAGGGCGGTCACGAAGTTGACCTGAACCGTACATTCTGATATAATTGGGGAAGGTAAATTATGACCCTTCCCTTTATTATTATGTTTGGTCCAGAAGACGAAAGAAACCTGAATGAGTACACTATTTCTATGAATGAAACTAAAAACAATCTTTGGAAATATAATGAAGACAAGATCTTCAAAGATGTTGAAGATTATGTGACTAGCACTTATCACGGACATTACTGTGGTGATGAGCAAGGTTATGATGATATTCAAACAATTGACCTGATGGCAGCAAAGAAACTTGCTGCAGGTTTCTGTCAGGCAAACATCTTGAAATATGGAAGTCGCTATGGTGATAAAGATGGTCGCAACAAACGTGATCTTCTCAAAGTTATTCACTATGCTATGCTTCTGCTCCACTTCGATGGGCACTATTCCCGTCAGAATAATGGTCTGTCCGAATTCCGTTGATTATGAAACTCCAAAACAAAACTATGAAACTCTCTGATAATACCCTTGCTCTCCTGAAGAACTTTGCTGGTATCAACAACTCCATTCTTGTGAAGCAGGGTAATCAACTTCGTACTATTTCTGTAGCAAAAAACATTCTTGCTGAAGCAGATATTAATGAAGAGTTCCCCCGTGACTTTGCTATCTACGATCTGAACCAGTTTCTTAATGGTCTGGGACTTCACCAGGATCCTGATTTGGACTTTACCGAAGAATCGTATCTCAGCATCAAAGAAGGTAAACGTCGGGTGAAATATTTCTATGCCGATCCTAACGTGATTATTTCTCCTCCTGATAAAGAGATTCAACTTCCTTCTCAAGATGTTTGTTTCCAACTGGACAGCACTTCTTTGGAGAAACTGGTGAAGGCAGCAGCAGTGTATCAACTGCCCGACTTGTCTGCTGTTGGTGAGGCAGGTGTCATCAAACTGGTGGTTCGTGATAAGAAGAACGATACTTCTAACGAGTATGCCATTGTGGTTGGTGAGACCGATGCTGAATTCACCTTCAACTTCAAGGTAGAGAACATCAAGATTATTCCTGGTGCCTACGATGTGGTGGTGTCTTCTAAACTTTTGTCTCAGTTCACGAACACCAAGTACAATCTGAAGTATTATATTGCTCTGGAACCTGATTCTACTTTCTGTTGATGGAATTTCTTCTTTATCTTTCTACTCAACAAATGGATGTCTATAGAATGGTATCTAACAAAGTTCGAGTAGTTGAAAATGCTCCTATTTGCAAAAAGTATGACATCTTTGGATTTTACGATAGTGCAAAAAGAGTTCTAACAATGTGTACAGATACTCTGAAAAAATTTGAAAATCTGCATATTAATGTTAATGAGACTCTAATGCATGAGTCTGTTCATGTTGCACAATCTTGTAAAACTAGATTTACTTTTTTAGATTCTTTTGGTATTAATCCATCTTTCATGCCTTTAAGTTATCAAAAAGAACAAGATCTAAAGAAAGTGATAACTTTCGATTCTAGACTTAAATATATTGATAGGGAGGCATTTTGGATGGAGGACAAACCCGAAAAAGTCAAGTATGTTCTTCAAAAGTATTGCTTCTGATGAATATCTTCGTTACCTCTCCCTGGCCAGCAGAGAGTGCTATTTGTCTTCCCGATAAACATATCGTCAAGATGCCTCTGGAATGCTGTCAAATGCTTTCCATTGTTGCATCAGAAAAATGGGGACACGGGTATGGGCACCTGTATAAAACAGACAATACTCCCTACAAAACAGAAAAAGGCGCATTTCGCAATCATCCCTGTACAAAATGGGCAGCAGATAGTATTCACAATGCCTATTGGTTGATCAAGTGGGGAATGAACTTGTGTGATGAGTATACTATGCGGTATAATAAAACTCACTCCTGCTACAAGACTCTTGTAGATGCTTTCTACTTATTCCCAAGAGGAAAGATTCCAGAAGTAACTCCATTTGCTCGGGCAATGCCTGAGGAATGGAAATTTGATGATAGCATTGATACCTTTACCGCATACAAAAGGTATATTGCCTCAAAACATTGGGTAAAAGATAACTACCTTCGACTGCCCCAACGTAAACCTGATTGGATTTGATTATGGCAAGTGAATTTCTTTTTGTGGAAAAGTACCGTCCTCAAGTAATTGAGGATTGTATTCTTCCCGATGATACTAAAAAAACATTCAAGGAGTTTGTAGAGAAGGGTGAGATTCCAAATCTTCTTCTTGCAGGACCTCCTGGTATTGGTAAAACTACAATCGCAAAAGCATTATGTAATGAATTGGGGGCAGATTATTATGTCATCAACGGATCCGACGAAGGACGTTTCCTGGATACTGTACGAAACCAAGCAAAGAACTTCGCTTCGACCGTCTCACTTACGGGATCTTCTAAACACAAAGTCATCATCATTGACGAAGCAGACAATACCGGTAATGATGTTCAACTCCTACTACGGGCGAATATTGAGGCATTTTATAACAACTGCCGATTCATCTTCACCTGTAACTACAAGAACAAGATTATTGAACCTCTCCATTCCCGATGTGCGGTCATTGATTTTACTATTAAAGGGAAGCAGAAACAACAACTTGCAGGAAGTTTCTTCAAAAGAGTTCTTCAAATCTTGGATCAGGAGAAAATTGAGTACGATGAAAAGGTTGTTGTTGAACTTGTCACAAAACACTTCCCAGATTTTCGTAGGGTCCTCAACGAATGCCAGAGGTATTCTACAGGAGGAAAAATCGACTCAGGCATTCTTGCATCTTTCTCAGACATCTCTGTAAATGAACTTATTAAAAATCTCAAAGATAAGAACTTTTCTGAAGTCCGAAAGTGGGTGGTCTCCAACTTGGACAACGATGCTTCTAGTCTTCTTCGCAGGGTTTACGACGCCACTTATGATTGCTTACTTCCCCAATCTATCCCTGCTGCCGTTCTTGTTATTGCTAAGTATCAATACCAATGTGCGTTCGTGGCTGACCAAGAAATTAACCTCCTAGCAGCATTAACTGAAATTATGGTGGAGTGTGAGTTCCGATGAATCTATATAAAATAGACTACAAAGTTCTAAAAGAAGAACCTGTAAAGACAACTCCCGAAAATGTAAAGGAGGCAAACGAAGGTTTGTTTCGTGCTAAACTGACTCTTCCTGCTGCTGCAAAGCATTGTGGTATGACGCAGAAAGAAATGAAACTTACCTTCTTTGAATATTTGAAGTATCATCCTAAAGATTATGAAAACAAAAATTGATTTCTTGAAAGTTATTGAGATAGATAAATTATCCAAACTTCTTTCTACCCTAACAGGAAATACTGATCCAACTCAATATTTTGATGTTGGTAGGATGATTGAGTTAGCGTATGAAGCATATAGTAATGGAAATCTTCGAAGAGTTAATTTAACTGGGAGGGATTTGGTAGATAGAAATAATACTACATATGAGTCTAAAAAAGTAACCTTTGGGAATAAGTCTGAGACAGCAGTAAGGGGGGTGGTTGTAAAAAATGGTAGAGGAAAAGATAAAGATGTATCAAATTTTATTCCAGCAGATTACTATATTTTTAGTGATCCAGATAAATTAAAAGCTTGTTGTGTTCCTGGATCAATGTTATATAATATTAGAAAATCTGGTAGCAATGATCTTACCGCCAGTTGTGATCCTGGACCAGAACATTTTTTCTTAAATGGCGGTCCTTCTTCTAATAAAAATTATTTTCAGGAAAAGGATAAACTTATAATGAACTTTATTGAAAGTGTGCAATGAAATCTCTTAAAACACCTCTTCGTTATCCAGGCGGCAAGTCTCGTGCTTGCGTCAAGATGGATCCTTACTTTCCAGACCTTCGCAACTATGATGAGTTCCGAGAACCATTTCTTGGTGGAGGAAGTGTTGCGATTCATATCACTAAGAAATATCCCAGCCTAGATATTTGGGTGAATGATTTGTATGAACCACTGGTAAACTTCTGGCAGCAACTTCAGATGTTTGGGTATGATTTGAAAAGTGAACTTGTTGATTTAAAGAACGCAAATAATACTCCAGATAAATCAAAAGAACTTTTCCTCCAATCAAAGGAACGGATCAATGACAAAACTGTGTCAAACTTTGATCGTGCTGTGGCTTTTTATGTTGTCAATAAGTGCTCTTTCAGCGGTCTCACAGAGAGTTCATCATTTTCACCACAAGCATCCAACGCCAACTTCTCTATGCGAGGGATTGAAAAACTGCCTGCGTATTCTGAACTAATCAAAAACTGGCGTATAACTAACTATTCGTATGATTATCTGATGGATGGAAACAAGGGTGCTTTTATGTATCTCGATCCTCCTTATGACATTAAGGATAATCTCTATGGGCACAAAGGATCAATGCACAAAGGATTTGATCACGATAAGTTTGCTGCTGATTGTGATTCTAATAATATGGATCAATTGGTAAGTTATAATTCTGACCAACTTGTAAAGAATCGATTCAAGAACTGGAATGCTGCTGAGTTTGATCTGACTTATACAATGCGTTCTGTTGGTGAATATATGCGAGAACAAAAAACCCGTAAAGAATTACTGCTATTTAATTATGGAATTGAAGGACTGGTTAAACTCGATCAATCAGACCAAACAGAATCTGATTGAAGAAGACCCTTCGCTTGAGAAGGAATATCCTCCGTATGTTATCAATCGTTGTCTATCTGGGCATATTGATTGTGTAATGTTTGCGAATGAAATGAATCAATATCATTTCCTCCCAAAAAAGATGCAATATGACTTTTTTATAAATAGTCTGAGGAAAAAGAAGAGATTTTCTCCCTGGCTCCGACAAGATAAAATCAAAGACCTTGATTATGTCAAACGTTATTATGGTTATAGTAATGAAAAGGCAAAACAAGCTTTGAGGATTCTTACTAAAGAACAACTTAATTTTATTAAATCGAAATTTGAAACTGGAGGAACAAAATGAGTGTAGTTCAAGAACCTGAAGTGAAGTGGACGCCCGACCAAATGGTGGAAGTGATTCTCAATGAACCTGATGATTTTCTAAAGGTTCGTGAGACTTTGACCCGTATCGGAGTTGCTTCAAGAAAGGAAAAGAAAATCTATCAGTCTTGCCATATTCTGCACAAGCAAGGTAGATATTATCTCGTTCACTTTAAGGAACTGTTTGCTCTTGATGGTAAACATGCTAACTTGACTGTGAATGATGTTCAGCGTCGTAATCGTATTGCCCAACTTCTTGCAGATTGGGGTTTGATTGAAATTGTAGATCTGACTAAGATTCAAGATATTGCTCCTCTGAACCAGATCAAGGTTCTCGCCTATAAGGACAAGGGAGATTGGATTTTAGAAACTAAATATAATATTGGTGCAAAGAAGAAAAAGGTAGAGGATACCGAATAAAAATAGGACGGGTTTCCTACCCGTCTTTTTTTATGATCTAGTATAATTATATACGGATGCCGTAAGGGTCCACACAAACAAACTCGCTTTTTAAGGAGCTACAATAATGACCAGTATCACAAGATATACTGCTGCTGATCTTCCTGCTCTGATGGAGAGGATTACTCGCAATAGTATTGGAATGGACGAATATTTTGATCGTTTATTTAATCTTCACGAAACTACAACAAATTACCCGCCATATAACCTTGTTCAGGTAAATAATGTTGAGTCGCATTTAGAAATTGCACTTGCAGGATTTAAGAAGGGAGAGGTTAATGTTTTCACAGAATATGGAAAACTTTTTGTCGAAGGACAAAAAACAGATTCCGAATCGGATAGGACGTTTATCCACAAGGGAGTGGCTAGCAGAAGTTTTAAACGAGCGTGGACTTTATCCGACGACACAGAAGTCAGGGAAGTCACATTTGAAGACGGACTTCTACGGATCGTACTTGGGAAAGTAATTCCGGAACATCATACTAGGAAAGACTATCTCTAAATAAAAGAAAAACGCCAGATGAAAACTTTTCAGCAGTTTATGGAAAAGGTAGGTGATTTTGGTAATCCACCTTTACAAACCAAAGAAAATTGTTATGGTAGAACTGTAAAGTATGCTATGGCACCAAAAAAGAAAGTATGTGCTTTAGATACTGATAGTGGTTCTGGTGGTTCTTCTGGTGATTCTGGTGGAGACTAAATACTTTTGAATATCGTCGGCGCTAGGGAGGCAACTGGCAAAAACCAGTTGACGCCTCCCATTTTTCTTGGTATAATGTATGGAGGAAAATCAAAACAATGTCAATTAAGTTAGCATTATTGAAATCTGGTGAAACAGTAATTTCTGACATCAAAGAATTGATTTCTGATGAAAAACTATGTGGATATCTATTTACAAATCCACATAAAGTAGAAACTCGTAAAACAATTTTGTTGGTGGAAGAAAATGAAAATCCACATGGAGACTTAGAGGTATCTTTATCTCCATGGATTATACTTACCAGTGATGATCAAATTCCTGTTCCACGTGATTGGGCTATTGCTATTGTAGAACCCATTCAGACAATTAAAAAAATGTATGAGGAGAAAGTAAATGGACAAGACAATCAAGTGTCTTTTACTGAAAGTTGATAACGTAATTGTAACTGAAATTATTGAAGTTGGTTCTGAACTTGGCGAACCAGATTGTAAACTCATTAATCCATATCTCATTGATACTGAAGGCAATTTAACTCCTTGGCCAAATGTAACTGAACAAAGAGAAATGATGATTCATTCTGATAGTATTTTGACTATTGTGGATCCAAAACCAGAAATTGTTGAAAAGTATCTTGAACTAACTGCATAATGCGATTTTATACAAATGTACAGATGGTCGGGGATCACTTCTTGATTCGTGGTTATGAAGATGGAAAACACTTCATGACACGTGAGAAGTTTAACCCGACTCTTTTTGTCCCTTCAAATAAAAAAACTAAATATCAGACTCTGAATGGAGATTATGTAGAAGCAATCGAACCTGGTTCTGTGCGTGACTGTCGTGAGTTTATTAAGAAGTATGAGGGTGTAGAAAACTTTAAAATATATGGGAACACTGGATATATCTATCAATATATTTCTGAGATGTATCCTGAAGAAGAATTAAAGTTTGATATTAGTAAAATCAAAGTTACTACTCTTGATATTGAAGTTGCATCTGAAAATGGATTCCCTGATGTGGAGTCTGCTGCTGAAGAGGTTCTACTAATTACCATTCAAGATTATTCTTCTAAAAAGATTCGCACTTGGGGTCAAGGTACTTTTAACAATAAGCAAAAGAATGTTGAATATCGTGCATTTTCAAGTGAGTATGATCTTCTTACCGATTTCATCAACTGGTGGATGATTGAAACCAACACGCCAGAAGTTGTGACTGGATGGAATAGTGAGATGTATGATATTCCATATCTTGTTCGTCGTCTAGATCGTGTTCTAGGTGAAAAACTTATGAAACGTATTTCTCCATGGGGACTTGTAACAGAAACTGAAGTTTACATTTCTGGTCGTAAGCATATCTCTTATGATGTTGGTGGAATTACTCAACTTGATTATTTAAATCTTTATAAAAAATTTACTTACACCAATCAAGAATCTTATCGCCTTGATCACATTGCTAATGTAGAACTTGGGCAACAAAAATTAGATCACTCTGAGTTTGATACATTTAAAGATTTTTATACTAAAGGATGGCAGAAGTTTGTAGAATACAACATCGTTGACGTAGAACTTGTTGACCGTTTGGAAGACAAGATGAAACTGATTGAACTTGCGATCACAATGGCTTATGATGCTAAAGCAAACTATGCGGATGTGTTTTCACAAGTACGGATGTGGGATACTATCATCTATAACTATTTGAAGAAGAGGAACATTGTAATTCCTCCAAAAGAACGTTCAGATAAAGATTCTAAGTATGCAGGTGCTTATGTTAAAGAACCGATTCCAGGGAAGTATGATTGGGTTGTCTCTTTTGATCTTAACTCCCTGTATCCTCATCTCATTATGCAGTACAATATTTCACCAGAAACTCTTCTGGAGGAGAGGCATCCGACTGTAACTGTTGATAAGATTCTTAATCAAGAAATTACATTTGAACTGTATAAGGACAAGTCTGTTTGTGCGAATGGTGCAATGTTCCGAAAGGATGTGCGTGGATTTTTGCCCGAATTGATGCAAAAAATTTATGAAGATCGCACCATCTATAAAAAGAAAATGCTCGCTGCAAAGCAAGAGTATGAAAAGAAAAAAACAAAGGAACTTGAAAAGGAGATTGCCAGGTGTAATAACATTCAGATGGCAAGGAAGATTCAACTTAACTCTGCTTATGGTGCTATCGGTAACCAGTATTTTCGATATTACAAATTAGCAAACGCTGAGGCAATCACCTTGTCTGGTCAGGTTTCTATCCGTTGGATTGAGAACAAGATGAATGCTTATCTAAACAAGATTCTTAAAACTGATGGTGTCGATTATGTTATTGCTTCAGATACTGATTCTATCTATCTCAATATGGGTCCTTTGGTTGATCGTGTATACGAAGGAAGAGAGAAAACTACTGAAGGCGTTGTTTCGTTCCTTGATAAGATCTGTAAGGTGGAACTTGAAAAGTATATTGAAGGTTGCTACCAAGAACTGGCCGAGTATGTGAATGCTTATGATCAGAAAATGCAGATGAAGCGTGAGAACATTGCTGAACGTGGAATCTGGACTGCGAAGAAACGCTATATCCTGAATGTCTGGGACAGTGAAGGTGTTCGCTATGAAGAACCTAAACTCAAAATGATGGGTATTGAGGCAGTTAAGTCTTCAACTCCTGCCCCTTGTCGTCAAATGATTAAGGATGGGTTAAAACTTATGATGAGCGGAACTGAGGAGGATGTAATTGACTTTATTGAAAAGTGCCGTAAAGAATTTAAAGCACTCCCTCCAGAACAAATTGCTTTTCCAAGAACTGCTTCAGATGTTCGTAAGTATTCTGCATCATCAACAATTTATGCGCCCAAAACTCCAATTCATATTCGCGGAGCACTTCTTTTTAATCATTATGTAAAGGAGAAAAAACTGACTAATAAATATTCACTTATTAATAATGGTGAGAAAGTTAAGTTTATTTTCTTGAAAAAACCAAATATTATTCAAGAAAATGTAATCTCTTTCATCCAAGATTTTCCCAAAGAACTTGGTCTTGACAAATACATTGACTATGAACTACAATTTGAAAAGAGTTTTGTAGATCCTCTCAAATCTATTCTTGATGCGATTGGGTGGAATGTAGAAAAAACAGTAAACCTTGAATTATTTTTTTCCTGATGGACTTTCTTAAAGATATTGTAAAAGAAATTGGTGGTGAGTATACTCAACTTGCTTCCGATATTGATGAGACTGAAACTTATGTTGACACGGGTTCGTACATTTTTAATGCACTGGTTTCAGGTAGCATATTTGGTGGTGTATCTGGGAATAAGATTACTGCTATTGCTGGAGAGTCTTCTACTGGAAAGACTTTCTTCTCTCTCGCTGTGGTTAAGAATTTTCTCGATACTCACCCCGATGGTTATTGTCTCTACTTTGATACTGAGGCTGCTATCACTAAATCTCTTTTAGAATCTCGTGGAATTGATACTTCTCGTCTTGTCGTGGTTAATGTTGTCACCGTAGAAGAGTTTCGTGGAACGGCACTCAAAGCAGTGGATATGTATATGAAAAAACCAGAAGCAGAACGTAAACCTTGTATTTTTGTGCTAGACTCTTTGGGAATGCTTTCCACGAGTAAGGAGATTAATGATGCTCTGAATGATAAAGAAGTTCGGGACATGACTAAATCTCAACTCATTAAAGGTGCATTCCGTATGCTTACTCTTAAACTTGGACAAGCAAAAATTCCAATGATTGTTACCAACCATACCTATGATGTCATTGGTGCTTACGTTCCTACTAAAGAGATGGGTGGTGGCAGTGGTCTTAAGTATGCTGCTTCTTCTATCATATATCTCAGTAAGAAAAAAGAGAAGGATGGAACAGAAGTGGTCGGAAATATTATCAAGGCAAAGACTGCTAAGTCACGTTTAAGTAAGGAGAATAAAGACGTTGAAGTCCGTTTATTTTATGATGAGCGCGGTCTTGATCGGTATTATGGTCTTCTGGAACTCGGGGAACTCGGTGGACTCTGGAAGAATGTTGCGGGTCGCTATGAGATGGACGGCAAGAAAATTTATGCAAAAGAAATCCTGAGAAATCCTAATCAGTATTTCACCGAAGAAGTGATGCAGAAACTTGATGCAATTGCCAAAGAAGAATTTAGTTATGGTTGAACTTAATGATCTCATTCATCTATATGAAAATGCTTTAGAGTCTGAGATCTGTGACTTTCTAGTTTCTTTATTTGAGCAAGTCTCAGATAAACATGAACGTCATAATAATCAGGGCAAACCAAATTTCACTCAATTCAATTTAACTGAGAATCGAGAACTCACTTCAGAAGTTAATCAAGTTCATAATCACATCATCAAAAAAATATTTGAGTATCGTGATAAGTATTATGAATTTATTGACGATAGGGTTTTTCCACAGGAACATGCTCTTGAACAATTTCGTATAAAGAAGTATAATCCTGATGGAGAAGATCGATTTGATACACATGTTGATGTTGTTGATCATGAGTCTGCAAGAAGATTTTTATCCTTCATGTGGTATTTGAATGATGTAGAATCTGGGGGAGAGACTGTTTTTAGAGACTTATCTATCCAACCTAAAAAAGGAACACTAGTAATGTTCCCACCACTATGGATGTTTCCTCATAAGGGAAATCCACCCTTGAGTGGTTCAAAGTATATTTTGAGTGCCTATTTGCATTATAAGTAATGGAACGAATTGAGACAACTATTCTTAGGAATCTAGTATTTAATGAAGACTACTCACGCAAGGTCATACCTTTCATTCAACCAGATTATTTTGAGCAAAAGACCGAGAAGGTTATTTTTGAAGAGATTGTTCAATTCATTGTTAAGTATGGTTCGGCAATCACCATCGAAGCACTTAATATTGAGGTAGAGAATCGCACTGATTTGACAGAAGATCAAATCAAAGAGATTCGAGATATCAACAAGTCTCTGAATGATTCTCCTGTAGAAAAGCAGTGGTTGCTTGACACTACCGAAAAGTGGTGTCGTGATCGTGCAATCTATTTGGCACTCATGGAGTCTATTCATATTGCTGATGGAAATAATAAAGATAAGAATCGTGATGCCATTCCAAGCATTCTTTCGGATGCTCTTGCAGTAAGTTTTGATAATAATATCGGACACGACTATCTTCAAAACTATGAGGAACGTTATGACTTTTATCATCGTAAAGAAGATAAGATCGAGTTTGATTTGGAATATTTCAACAAAATCACAAAGGGTGGTCTCCCTAATAAGACTCTCAACATCGCTCTGGCTGGCACGGGTGTTGGGAAATCGTTATTCATGTGCCATGTGGCTAGTTCCGTCTTACTGCAAGGCAGGTCCGTTCTCTATATCACTCTTGAAATGGCAGAGGAACGAATTGCGGAAAGGATTGATGCAAACCTTCTCAATACTCCGATTCAGTCGTTGGTTGATCTCCCACGTCAAATGTTCGAGAATAAAGTAACCAATCTGTCTAAGAAGACACAAGGAACACTTATAATTAAAGAGTATCCCACTGCATCAGCGCATAGTGGACACTTTAAGGCATTGCTTAATGAGTTGGCACTTAAGAAGTCATTTAGACCTGATATTATTTTCATTGATTACCTTAATATATGTGCTTCCAGCAGGTATAAGTCGAACCTTTCTGTCAATTCATATTCTTATATTAAAGCGATTGCTGAAGAACTTCGGGGACTCGCAGTTGAGTTTAATGTCCCAATTGTCTCCGCTACTCAGACCACTCGTTCAGGTTACGGTAATAGTGATGTTGAACTTACTGATACTAGTGAATCCTTTGGCCTCCCTGCTACTGCTGATCTTATGTTTGCCCTTATTAGCACTGAAGAACTTGAACAGTTGGGACAGATTATGGTGAAACAATTGAAGAATCGATACAATGACCCTACGATCTACAAGCGTTTTATTGTGGGTATTGACAGAGCAAAGATGAGACTTTATGATTGTGAACAGTCTGCACAAAAAGATATACTTGACTCTGGACAGGATGACGAGTATAATGATGAAGACAAGAAACCCAAAAAATCGTTTGAAGGATTTAAATTTTAATGGAAACTGCTAGACACGTTAATTTTGATAAGTATGCCGAGTTTGTGGATGCTGTAACTTCTGATGCATCCAAAGACTTTCTCTCCCTTTCTGATCGTCTTGTCGCACTGGATGAGAAAGGTGCTAATATTGAACGTCTTCTGACTGCTGCCGTTGGTATCAATGCTGAAGGTGGTGAGTTTATGGAGATTGTGAAGAAAATGATCTTTCAGGGTAAACCGTTTAACGAAGATAACCGCGAACACCTGATTATTGAACTTGGTGATATTATGTGGTATGTTGCTCAAGCTTGTATGGCGCTTGATGTAACTCTTGATGAAGTGGTTGCTCGTAATGTGCAAAAACTTCTGAAGCGTTATCCTGAAGGTGCTTTTGATGTTTACTTCTCCGAAAACCGTGCTGCTGACGACCGATGAAAAAAGTTACTCTTAAAATGGATGTTCGTTCGGCTGCAGCCGTTCGTCAAATTCTTTTTGAATCACAAAAAGGATATACTTACGATCCAGAAAGTGTTCCTCCACGCATTTCGGATATTCGTGCTATTATTCAAGACATTGATGGCAATATTGGCGCTGTTCTTGGTGCAGAATAAATATTTCAAAAAATGTCTTTGATTGGAAAGAGAAAAGGAAGACCTACTAGTAAAATTCAATTTGATTTAATTATCAAAAGATTTCAGGTCTTCCTTAAAAGAGAACTTCAACTTACTTATGATATTCCAGTCATATTTGTAGATGATGTTGAGTTTTCTAAAAAAATAGCAGCATTTGGTGAGATATCAAAAGAAAATGTAATTCATTTGAGTATTATCAACCGCCATCCTATTGATATTATGAGAACTCTTGCACATGAATATGTGCATTACAAGCAACATATGGAAAAGGGACTTATTCGTAAAAGTTCTCATGCTGGAAGTCCTACTGAAAATCAAGCAAATGCAAAAGCAGGTGAGATTATGAGAAAATATGGATTTCTTCATCCAGAATTATTTGACCTTATGCCACTTCGGTGATATAATTCTTTTCTTGGGGATATAACTCAGTTGGTAGAGTGCGACCTTTGCAAGGTTGAAGTCAGGAGTTCGAGTCTCCTTATCTCCATTTGCCCGTGTACTCCAACGGTAGAGAGGGTGGACTTAGAATCCATACAGTGGTAGTTCGAATCTACTCACGGGCATCAAATAAATAAAGGATAAATAGATATTAGAAAGGTTAATATAGTTACAGTTTTGTAATAATATTTCGTTTAGAATGAAAACATTTTCCCAATTCATTACAGAGGCAACCTCCGCATCAGTTCAGGCAAAACGTCTTGGACTTGTTGGCGATGGGCACGGAGGGTGGTATAATAGGGCCACTGGTGAATTTGAGGCAAAGACCGTGAGTGGTCAATTGAAGTATTTCAACAAGCGACAAGTGATCGGTGGAAAGGATCCTAAGCAAGGAGAATTTGAAAAAAATATCCCTCTTGGATCTGCTGCCCCAGCACCCTCTGCTCCTGCTCCTCAAGAACAGGTGCCTATGGACCAGCAGGCAGTGGATCAACAACCTGCACCTGAAGAAGCACCAGTAGCAACACCGCCACCCGTTCCTAAAACAAAAGGGACTCTGACTGTTGCTTTTGGTCGTTTCAATCCTCCTACCATTGGACATCAACAATTGATGGATACTGCAGCAATGGCAGCAATGGAGGATGGTGGTGATTATATCATTGTCCCTTCTCGTAGTCAGGATAAAAAGAAAAATCCTCTAGATCCTGATACTAAGATTTCATACATGAGGCGGATGTTCCCTGACCATAGTGAGAGAATTGTCAATGATGTCAATTACAGAACCATTTTTGATGTGCTTAAAAAAGCACATAATGACGGATACAGCAACGTAAGGATTGTTGGTGGTGCAGATCGAGTCAAAGAATTTGAAAGATTATCAAACGATTATAATGGACAACTATATCAGTTTGATGTGATTGATGTTCTTTCTGCAGGTGATAGGGATCCTGATAGTAATAAAGGTGTAGAAGGAGTATCTGCATCAAGGTCACGTCTTGCTGCAGCGGAGGGAGATTTTATGACTTTCCGTTCCGCTTTACCAAAAGGAGTTAGAAATAAACAAGCACTTGAACTTTTTGATTTAGTTCGTCAAGGAATGGGTATTCAAGAAATTCAGCAAGAAGGATATAATACTTGGGAAATTGCTCCAAAATTTGATCAAAAATCTTTAAGAGAAAATTATATTGATGAAAGTATTTTTAAAGTTGGAACCTTTGTTGAAAATTTAAATACTGGATTGAATGGTAAAATTATTCGTAGAGGAACTAATTATCTCATTTGTGTAACTGAGAATGGGATGATGTTTAAATCTTGGATTAAAGATGTCAAAGAATCTTACTCTGAAAAGCAAATGGATAAGATGATGCGACTTCCAGGAAAACCTAATACGTTAGTTGGAACTTTAGGTGCTTTTAGATATGCTGCAATGATGACTCCTGGTGTTATTGGAGTTGGTGCTAAAAATCTTGAAAGTGGTGGAAAACCTTATGGTATTAATTTGATAAATAAAAATAGGAAAAAAGTAAAACGTTAAATTGTTCTCATGAAAAAGCATATTGCTGAAGATCTTCCTGCAAGAAAGCATCCACAAGCACAAATGTCTTCTCCTTCAAAACCAGGAGCAAATAAACCATCTGCAGGTAATAACAAACCAAAGAGTGGTGTAGAAAAAACGGAGGAGGAAAGAATAAGTCAAGCTGCCTCTGATATTCGTCTAAGAAGTAGAAGAGAAAATAAAACACTACAAACTGCATATGCTGAATATATGCAACATAGTGGCCTGAGTGAAGCAGAAAAATCGGCAGTAAAACAAAAACTTTTTGGTAAAGATGGAACTCAGGCAGAAAATTTTGAAATGGATATGAAAGTATCTGCTTCAGATTTGATGGCAAAAGCACTCTATAAAGTGTTTGTAGAAAAGAAAAATGAGGTAGTTGATCTAGATCAACTTAAATATGATTTGGAAGAAAAGGCACATTTTAACAAATATAATACAAGCGAAGGTAAAAAATACAAAGTAAGAGTTACTGATAAAAAAAGTAATGTAACTTATGTAAGATATGCCAATCGTGAAAAAATTAGCCAACTTAGATCAAAAGGTCTTGAAGTTGAAATGACTGAGTATGGAACTCCATATGAAGGTGAAAAGAAAAAAGGAGAGCAAACTGCTTCTGCTTTAGGTGGAGGAAAAGCAAAGAGAGATTATGATGGTGATGGTAAAATTGAAAGTGGCGCTAAAGAATATCGTGGTTCAGTTCATAATGCAATCCAACGTAAAAGAGGTGGAGTTCCTGATGGTAAAGATACATCAAACGTAAAAGAAGAATTCATCGGTGAAGTGTCAAGAATGGCAAATTTGCCTCAAACTGATGCCCCAGAATATGATAATCCTGATGCAAATGCAACTCAAATTGATATTCTTCCAGCAAAAGTAAAAAATAAGGTTGTTGTAAATCCATCAAATACTGTTTTAGCACATACTGAACTTTATGGTGAAGTTATCCTTGAAACTGGATACTCAAAATTTCTTGGAATACTTCAAGAAAAAAAGATGAATAAATCTGAGAAAACAAAAGAAAAAAAGTTAAAAAAGAAGTATGATCCTTCTGGAATGAAGGCAAGTATGCAACAGCAATATGGTGCAGAAAAAGGAAAGAAAGTTTATTTTGCTACAATTCGTAAGCAAGCAATGAAGGAAGCATCTGAGTGTGAAAATGATGATGCTGAAAAAATGAATCTTAAGAAGGATGAAAAAATGGATGCTCGTGCTGTTCCAACTGCAATGAGTATTGCAAAAATTGGTGCAAGATATAGAGGAGCAAAAAATCCTATTGTAATGGTTTCTCCTGAATAAATAGGACAGGATACTCTTCACACGGAGGATATTATGTCCGCTTTAGTAGCATGGTGTCTTGCTAATCAGGCTCTAATTGCAACTGTTCTGTTTGCAGTTTCAGAGGCATTAGGAGCAAACCCAAAAGTCAAATCAAATGGCATTCTTTCACTTATTCTTCTTCAAATTCAAGGACAATTAAAAGCAAAAGGTGCTAAGGATTTAACTCCTGGACAATGAAATTAAAGGAGACCAAACTTAAGGTCTCCTTTTTTTATAAATATGAATAGAAAAAGAATTTATAGGTAAGACACATGGCTCTTTGGGGCATTTCTACAACTTCCGAAACTGCTGCTAATAACTACGCTATTCCAAAGCATCTGTTAGAGACAGACAGAAATACAACTCCTTGGAATTGTTTTGCAGATGTTCGTGGTTGGGTAGTAAGAAGATACAAAACAAAAGCAAACTCTGGTATTTCAACTCGTTATTATGACGAAGTATTAGTTCCTGTCGTTGGACTGAATACTACAAATACTGGTGGAACTCCTGGTATTGGTGTAGGGGGCCCAGTTGCTGTTTTCTTTGAGGATCCAAATCAAGCATCACCAATTTCTGTAGGTGGTGGTGGAACAACTGGCATTACTACAGGACAAACTGGATATGTTCATGTAGTGTTTAATGAACTTGTTTTTGCTGGGGCTGGTTCAACAGTTCGCATCCGCGCTTTTGATGCAAATGGTGCTAATGAATCAACAGCGATCATTGGATATGCATCATCAAACGGGAATACGCAATATGCTTGGGCAGGTGACGCAGCAACACATGGGTCACCAAATGTTTATACTGAATTTAATGGTCAAATTACTAATAGAGTAGCATTTGGATTTACTGCACCATCAACAGTTTTAACAGCAAATGTTCCTTTCTTAATCACTGCCACCACATCTGGTCAAACTGTGGGGGTTGGTGCTACTGTAATTTTTGTTGATTCTGTATCTGGAGTGTCTGTTGGAAGTTCAGTTACAATTACTGGAAAACTTACTAATACCCCAGTAGTTTCAATTGGAGACACTTTTGTAAGAATTGGAAGTGCCAATACAATTGCATCTACAATTACTGCTGGTCTTGCTGTTACTTTTAGTACTCGTACTAACGCAACAGTTCTTAAAATTGATGTTCCATCTGGATTTGTTGGAGTTATCACTGACGGATCTAATGGAGTAGGTGTTACTAGTTCATTCACCTCTCAATTTGGTGATGTTCTTATTCGTAATGTTGGTGGTGCTGGAACTACTGGATCAGTTGGATTAGGTACAACTACATTGACAGTAACTGCATGATATGAGATTTGATGAATTGAATGAAGGTAATTATTTGTTATTTGCTATAAAATTCTACGATAATCCTCAAGCTTTAACAAAAGATGATTTTGAGGATGATTTGAAGCGAATCAAATATATTAAAAGACTTTTAAAAAGATATAAGAACACTGGTGAATTAAAAGTTCATTTAATTCTTAATCATTTAACAGTTCTTTTTAATGTATTCAATGATGCTGCTGTGCCATTACTATTTTATAATTTAGAAAAAGATCTTTGGCCATATATAAAAAGTTTTCTTGTTTTTTTGAATCGTTTTCCAGAATATCCCAAAACTCAAATACATGATATTCAAGAAGATAATGAGTGTCTCTCTCAATTGCAAGCAATTTAATGGATAAGTTAGATAAATTAATTCAAACTATTCGATATTTAAAAGAAGATGGTGCGATTGGTGGAGCACCAACAAATTCTGTTGGTGATGGTGGATTGACTAGTAGTGGCCAAAAATTAGCAGGATATGATAAAATTTTAGGATTCACCAGAAGAAATAAACCATCGATCATAGGTAAAGGTAAATATCCTGGTGCTAGAAAACGTTGGTCTAAAAAGAAGAGGTAAAATGTTCTCACAAGAATCAAAATTGGCGGTTCTTGAATCTAAACTCAGCATTTATGAAGACCTATCCCGCGAAATGCTTTCCAAATTGGAATCAGCAGTAGATAAAATATCAGAAGGCAATTCGCGTATTGCTACAATTCTTGCAAAACACGATGAGAGAATAGAGCAAAGTATCAGAAATGATGATTTACTTATCAAAATGATTGATGAGATCAAAAAAGATAATGAGATTGAACATAATGAAATGGCAGAGAGATTTAATAAAATAGAAGAAAATATAGATAATCTTTTGAAATTCAGATGGCAAGTTGGTGGTGTTCTTGCCGTTTTAGTTATTGTAATTACTGTTACTGGTTCTTGGTTACCTACTGTCTTGACTCCCAAACCTGCTCCTGCTACAATAGAAAGAGCGAAGTAATACCCCCTTCATAATGGATTTTGTTGACTCCAAGTACATTGGACTTGTTTCATCACGCTTGCAAAAATTTAAAAGGGTCAAGTCGGATCTTTACAACTTCCGCTGCCCTATCTGTGGGGACTCCCAGAAGAACAAGAACAAGACGAGGGGATACTTGTATCCTGTAAAGAACAATACTAATTTTAAGTGCCACAACTGTGGTGCAAGTATGTCCTTTAATAACTTCCTCAAAGAAATCGATACAGTATTGTATAAGCAATACACAATGGAGAAGTTTAAGGAAGGACACACTGGAAAAAACTTCGTTGTAGAAGAACCTAAGTTTGAGTTTGTCAAACCAGTTTTTAAAAAGAAATTAGATCTACCTAAAGCATCTGAGAATCAAGTAGCAAAAAACTATTTGGAAAGAAGGAGACTTGATCCTGAAAAGTTTTATTTTGCTGACAAATTTAAAGAGTGGACAAACACTCAAAAAGTTACGTTCGACACTATTGGTAGGGATGAGAGTCGAATTATTATACCAATGTATGATATTGAAAGTAACTTGATTGGTTTTCAGGGAAGAGCGTTAGGTCCTAACCCTGTTAAATATATTACTGTGATGCTTTCTGATGATGCCCCGAAGATTTATGGTCTTGACCAAGTGGATTCTTCGAAACCCATTTACATTGTTGAGGGACCCTTCGACTCCACGTTTGTACAAAATGCTGTTGCTATGTGTGGGTCCGACGTTGATATTGGGTCGTTTGGTTGGGGCGATTATATTTACGTTTTTGATAACGAACCTCGCAATCGAGAAATCGTCAACCGAATATCAAAAACTATCGACAGAGGAGACAAGGTAATTATTTGGCCAACATCCATTGAGCAAAAGGACATTAATGATATGGTGCTCACTGGACTTAACGTTATGGATGTGTTAAAATCAAATACATATTCAGGTTTAGAAGCAAAAATTAAGTTTAACAACTGGAAGAAAATATGAGTAACGGAACGAACGTCGTCAAAAGGAACGGTAAAACTGAACCCCTTGATTTAAATAAACTCCATGTTATGGTGGAAGAGGCATGTAAGGATCTCGCAAACGTATCTGCATCACAAGTTGAGATGCAGTCTGGTATCCAATTTTATGATGGCATCACCACAGCAGAGATTCAAGAGATTCTGATTCGCTCTGCTTCCGATTTGATTGATCTGGAGCACCCCAACTATCAGTTCGTTGCTGCTCGTCTGCTGCTGTTTGCCCTCCGTAAACAGTTGTTTGGTGGTATCTATGACTGCCCAACTGTCAAACAGCATGTAGAACGTTGTGTGGGGCGTGGTGTGTATGATCCAGAAATTCTTTTGCTGTATACCGACGAAGAGTTTGATAAACTTCAGTCGTTCATTGATCATAGCCGTGACTATTTGTTCACTTATGCAGGTCTACGTCAGGTCGTTGATAAGTATCTCGTGCAGGACAGAAGCACTGGAGCACTTTATGAAACGCCACAGTTTATGTACCTTTTGATTGCGGCAACTATTTTTTCCAAGTATCCAAAAGAAACACGTTTAGACTACGTTAAAAGGTATTACGATGCAATCTCAAAGCACAAAATCAACATTCCAACCCCCATCATGGCGGGAGTTAGAACACCACTTAGACAATACGCTAGCTGTGTCCTTGTTGATGTTGATGACACCCTCGATAGTATCTTTACTAGCGATATGGCTATTGGCAGATATGTTGCACAAAGGGCGGGCATCGGTATCAACGCAGGTCGCATCAGGGGCATCAACTCTAAAATCAGAGGTGGAGAAGTGCAGCACACAGGTGTTGTTCCATTCCTCAAGAAGTTTGAAGCGACTGTCCGATGCTGTACTCAAAATGGCATTAGAGGTGGATCAGCTACGGTTCACTTCCCCATTTGGCACTCAGAAATCCAAGACATCCTAGTACTAAAAAATAATAAAGGAACCGAAGATAATCGTGTTCGCAAGTTAGACTACAGTATCCAAATCTCTAAACTCTTCTATGAACGATTTATCCGCAACGAAGACATTTCACTCTTCTCTCCGCACGACGTTCCTGGTTTGTATGATGCTTTTGGCACTGATGGATTTGATGAGTTATACAATGTTTATGAACGAGATCAGTCTATTTCAAGAAAAACTATCGCTGCTCAAGAACTCTTTCTTTCACTCTTGAAAGAACGTGCAGAGACTGGTCGTATTTACATTATGAATATTGACCACTGTAACTCCCACTCTTCTTTCATTGATAAAGTTGAGATGAGTAACCTTTGTCAGGAAATTACTCTTCCTACTAAACCACTTCAACACATTGATGATACTGATGGTGAAATTGCTCTTTGCATCCTTTCTGCTATTAATGTTGGCAAAATCAGGGATAACGAGGATCTTGAAGTTCTTTGCGACCTCTCAGTGCGTTCTCTGGACGAATTGATTGACTTTCAGGGGTATCCTGTCAAAGCAGCAGAAATCGCCACTAGAGCACGTCGTTCGCTTGGTATTGGTTTTATTGGTTTGGCACACTATCTTGCTAAGAATGGTGAGCACTATGATGATCCCGGTGCCTGGAAACTTGTTCACGATTTGACTGAGGCATTCCAGTATTATCTGATTCAAGCAACAGTCAACCTTGCAAAAGAGAAAGGTGCTTGTGAGTATTCGCATCGCACCAAATATGGTCAAGGTATTCTTCCAATTGATACATACAAGAAGGATGTGGATGAAATCGTTCCAAACGAATTGAAGTATGATTGGAGTAGTCTTAGGGAACAAGTTTTACAATACGGGGTACGGAACTCAACACTGTCCGCACAGATGCCATCGGAGAGCAGTTCCGTTGTGTCAAATGCCACAAATGGAATCGAACCACCTCGCGGATACTTGTCCATTAAGAAGTCGAAGAAAGGACCACTCAAGCAGATTGTTCCCCAGTATCAATCACTTAAGAACAATTATACGCTCCTGTGGGATATGCCTAGCAATCGTGGGTATATTCATATTGTTGCTGTTATGCAAAAGTTCTTCGATCAAGCGATTTCTGGAAACTGGTCGTATAATCCAGAAAATTATGCCGATAATGAAGTTCCTACTTCAGTGATGGCACAGGACCTTTTGACTTGTTATCGCTATGGTTGGAAAACAGCATATTACCAAAATACCCACGATATGAAAAATGACGAAGTTGAAGAACCAAAACAACAACTTCAATCTCTTCTTGATGACATTATGAGTGGTGATGATGATTGTGAAAGTTGCAAAATTTAACTTCGTTAAATATTACAGTGTGAGTTAGTTTAGTAGGGAGAATTATGACATTTAGTTTTAAAACAGGTTTGGAGGATAAACCAATGGTCGATTCAATGACCGTTTTTAATCCTCATGAAGTAGATACTAAAAAACAACCAATGTTTTTTGGCGCTCCATTAGGAATTCAAAGGTATGACTCTTACAAGTATCCAATTTTTGATAAACTAACAACACAACAACTGGGTTATTTCTGGAGACCCGAAGAGGTATCTCTTCAAAAAGATCGTAGTGATTATCATATGCTACGCCCAGAGCAAAAGCACATCTTCACCAGCAACTTGAAGTATCAGGTAATGCTGGATTCCGTTCAGGGTCGTGGACCTGGTATGGCATTTGCTCCATACTGTTCACTTCCTGAACTGGAAGCGTGTATGAAGGTATGGGAGTTTATGGAGATGATCCATTCCCGTTCATACACCTATATCATCAAGAATGTTTACTCAGACCCATCTGAAGTTTTTGATACCATTCTCAAAGAAGACCGCATTATGGAACGTGCCGTGAGTGTGACTCAGGCATACAACGATTTCATCAATAGTGCTCATCAGTATGACAATTCAAATGAGTGGGTTCACGCATTAGAACAAGTACCATACGCACGAGAAGCAAGGTATGAACTCAAGAGAAAACTATTCAGAGCAGTTGCAAACGTTAATATTCTTGAAGGTATTCGCTTTTACGTCAGCTTCGCTTGTAGTTTTGCGTTTGGCGAACTCAAGCTTATGGAAGGAAGTGCAAAGATCATCTCACTGATTGCTCGTGATGAGAACCAGCATCTGGTTATCACTCAAAACATTCTGAACAAGTGGAAAGAAGGTGATGATCCTGAGATGGCACGTATCAGTAAAGAAGAAGAGCAGTGGTTCTATAAGACCTTTGAAAACGCTGTGAACCAAGAAAAACTTTGGGCAGAGTATCTGTTCAAGGATGGTTCGATGATTGGTCTTAATGACAAACTATTACAACAGTATGTCGAATGGATTGCAAACCGTAGAATGAAGGCAATTGGACTCAAACCACTTTATGATATTCCTGCGAAGAATAACCCTCTTCCTTGGACTTCTCATTGGATTGATTCCAAAAATTTACAAGTGGCACCCCAGGAAACGGAAGTGGAGAGTTATGTGGTTGGTGGAATCAAACAAGATGTCACTAAAGACACTTTCTCGGGATTTCAGTTATGAATTATTATGTTTATGTTTATTTGAAAGAGGATGGAACCCCCTACTATGTTGGTAAGGGGAAAAATGATAGGTGGAAACAAAAATCCCATAGTGTAGAGGTTCCACCACCAGAAAGAGTTATTTTTCCATTACAAAATGTTGATGAAGAAACTGCATTAAATGAAGAAATTAATTTAATTTCTAAATGGGGCAGATTAAATAATAAAACTGGAATTCTAGAAAATAAAACTGATGGTGGGGATAAACCACCAAAACAATATAAAAATTTATATACTCCTTATGAAAGAACTCCAGAAATAAGAGAAAAGCAATCAAACTCTGCTCATAAAATGGGAAGACCTGGAAAACAAACTCCAGAGGAAATTGAAAGAAAGCGTGAATCAATGAAAAAAGTTTGGGCAGAAGGAAAAAGAAAAAAACTTCCCAGAGATGAGAGTGGTAGATTTATAAAAAATGAATCCTAAAATACTCAAAGATGATTCCAACTATGATGAATGGTGTGAACAGGAAATCCTGAACGCATATAAGGAAGCAGCAGAATCTGATGAGTTTCTGTTTGGTGATTATGATTTTAAGAAAGAATGGTTAGAGGGTCGTTAAGACCCTCTTTTTTTATAAATAAAATTATAGAAAAATCATAAAAGAAAAAATGTCTAGAATTACTGGAACTGATGCTTTTAATATGATGGAAGCATATAATAATGTTTATGCTCCTCAAGAAGAGGTTGAACTGACTGAAGAGCAAGTTCAAGAGGACTTTGAGAACTGGGTAAATTCACTTGTAGAAGAAGGTTATGACCTCAGTGAATATACTTGGGAAGATATGTATGAAGAATATTTGAATGAATTAACTGCATTTGATGCCGGTGGTGGAAAAGCAAAAGTTCAACAATTGATGCGTCAAGGAATTGGTGGAGTAGAAGCAAATAGAAGAGTTTCTACTACTGGTGAATATCTTCAAAGACAAAAGGCACAAGCATCCACAAGACCTGCATCTGCACAAAATCTTCGTGGACTTACAATTGGTCCTGGTGGTTTTAATATTCAAGGTAAACCAGTTCAACCAGGAATGTCTCCTATTTTCCAGAGACCTGGACAACCAGCACCTACGAGACCTGTAGTGCAAGCACCAGCAAGACCTGCAACACAAGCACCTGCTTCTGCACCTGCAAGACCTGCAGTACAAACATCTACAAGACCTGCTTCTGCACCTGCTCCTAAACCACAACTAGGACCAACAGGTAAACCATTAGTCGGTGGTATTGAAAGAAGAACTCCAACTTCTGCTGAACTTAGACAAGCACAGCAACTTAGAGCAACAGGTGCAAACTTGACTGGTACTGGAGCACTTGCAACTAGACCTACAACATCTGCTCCTGCTGCGGCAACAACTCCTGCTCCTGCTGCTACTACATCAAAACCAAATCTTCAACAGCAAATTAGACAGCGCAGATTGAATATGGACTTAGACCTATTCGATATCGTTCAAGGTTATCTAATTGACGAAGGTTATGCTGAAACTGAAGAAGCAGCAGCAGTCATTATGGCAAATATGAGTGAAGAATGGAGACAAAGTATTGTGGAAGCTTATGGTTCTTTCGGTGCTAATATGGCTGGTGCAGAACTGCAAAGAAGAGCAACTTTAAAAGTGCGTGAGGATGAGAGAAAAAAGATTGAGCAAGAAAAAAAGGGTAGTTCTGGAGCATCTTCACAAGTAAGAGGTGCGTGATACAATTTTTTAAATAGTTTATCAGAGGGTCTAACCAACCCTCTTTTTTTATAAATAACTAAAAAAGTAAGAAGAAGATGAAGTCTTTTAGTCAGTTTTTACAAGAGTCATATTTGAATGAAGATGAAAAAAAGAAAAGAGATCTTGAAGCTGCAGCAGCATTAGCAGCTGCAACTACCCCTCTTGCAGGATCAGTTGCTTTAGGTAATAATGATCCACTAAAAAGATTGGATGATAGATTAGATAGAGATACATATAATAGTCTACCAAACAGAAGCAAGCAAAGATTAGGTGGTCCTTCTGCTTTAGGGAGACAGAGACAACCATTGCGAGGATCTGCAGGAGCTCCTGCAATTAGAAGTGCAAGAGCAAGAGCATCGGCAAATGCAGCACCAGAAGTTTCGCAAACTAATAAAATTGCATCTCAAACAACTCAACCAGAAGTAAGTCCTCAAGGAAAAACAACTACAGTAGCAAGTCCTGCAAGAAAACCGTCAGGAGCTGCTGCTGATGCTTGGCAACAGTTTCCTGGAAACCCGCCAAAAAAATATGGAACTCCAGAACCACCTTCAAGTAGAGTTCCTTATGGAAATAGAACACTTTCTGGAACTCCTTCAAGACTTGCTTTACCTGCTTCAGGATCAACTAGTAGTCGTGGTAGGCGAGAATTTACTCCAGAACTTGAAGCAGCTGAGCGAAGAAACAGAGCAGCAGCAAAAGAAGCAAGAGCAGCAGCATACGATGCCAAGCAACCTGCCGGCAAATTAGCAACTCGTGGAACTAATCCACAGGCACCCCCAGAAGCTATGATGAGAGGTGCATATGATAAAGCGTCTACACCCAGAACATCTTCTGGAGGTTCTGGAGGAAAACCACCAGCACTTCCTGCGGTTGGACAAACTGGAGGAAAACCACCTACTGGACCAAAAATTAAAATTCCATCAGGACTTAAACGAGCTGGAAGAATCGGTGGAAAACTTCTTGGACCTGCAGCAGCAGCACTTGATGTTGCTGATGAAAGAGCAAAAGGTTCTGGTTGGTTGAGATCAGGACTTAAAGCTGCTGTAGTTGGTGGTGCTGGTGCTTTAGGTGCAGCAGCAGGCGCTCCACTTACTCCAGTAGGATCTCTTGCAGCAGGAACCGGTGCTGCAATGGCAGCATCTAAGGCATTTGATGTTGTTGCTGGTGCTAATGCGGTTGAAAGAAAAGCAATGGCAACAGCAAATCGTCAAAAGCAAGCAGGAACTGCAATTAAAGGTATTGGTGGACAAACATCATTTAGTCAGAAAAAACCAGGTGGTCCTGCATTTATGTCAACTGGTTCTGGATCACAAAGAAAAACTGTTCAACTTGCTAAAACTGGTGTAGTTCAAAGAGGTGGGCAATCAACAGCAGGACATCTTGCGTTTAAGGATGGTAAAGCAGTTTATAAGGCAGGGCCAAGTGCTCAATCTCTTGCTAAAACTTCTTCTAATCCATTAGAAAGAATTGGAAGAACTATGTTTGCAGGTGCATACAAGAAGCATGATGCTGTAAAAGCACAACAAGCACTTCAAAAAGCAAGACAAAATGATGCTGCTCGCAATAAGAAACTTGGGGTAAAAGCACTTCCTGGTAAGTGATTTTTTATAAATATCTTTATAAAAAGGTATTAAAATCATAACCATGTCTAGAATTTCGCAAGACTTCATTAATTCTGTTGGGTATTTGTATGAAGAAATCAATATCCAACAGGAAGATTTTTTGAATGAAGATTCTCAATATTATGATGCGGAAGCAGCAGAAATAGTAGAGGATATTCTTGCTACTATTTCAACTTCAATGGTTTATGAAGGATATAGTGCTGAAGGTATTATTGGATTTCTTGCAGATTCTTCAGAAGAAACAATTATTGAAAAGTATTTGAGTTTTGATGAAAGTATTCTTACCGAAAGTGTAGTTTCTGAAGATTATATTCAAGAACAATTAGAACTTTTTGATGTTGCAATTTATGAGGGTTTGGCAGATAAATTGTTAGGTGGTGCCATTAAACTTGCGGGAAGAATAGCATCAAAACCTGCAAGAAAAAAAGTTGCAAATATAATTCAAAATTCCAAAAGACCTGAAGTAGCAAGAAGAAGAATACAAAATCTTGCTCAAAAGGAAGCGAGAAAAGGAAATGTTGGTGGATATAGTCCAACAAAATCACCAGTTGATGGTGGAAAACCAATGACTGGTAAGCAGTCTGCAGAATTACTTTCAAAGGCAAAACTAAGTCAAGCAACTCAAAAAGTAAAGGATGTTGCTTCAAAAGCAAAAGCAGTACTTCCAGGAATTGCTAAAGGTGCATTAATCGGAGGTACTGGTGTTCTTGCTGGATATATGGGAGCAAAACTTGGAGGTGCAGGTTCTGGATCAAAACCAACAGGATCACCACAACCAGCTACAACAACACCAGCAGCACCAACAGCATCACCGAAACCACCTGCAACACCTTCTGGATCTGGCGGTGGTGGAGGAGGATCTACTGCAACACCTACAAAACCAAAGTCTGATTCTGTAACTTCTAAGTATAAAGAACTCATTAAACAAGGAAAAACTAAAGAAGCAGAAGAACTAGGACTAAAAACTTGGGCAAAGGCAAAACCAGAACTTGCTGCTAAACTAAACCCAGATGGCACTCAAAGGGGCACTGGTCAAAGTCAAATGGAAAAAGATGCTGAAGAACTTCGTAAAATGGGCAACAGATCTAAGCAGCGTCAGGGAGAATTGATGGGTGGTCCGGAAGGTCCTGGAAAAATTGATACTAAAGCAGTAGAAGATGCTTTAAAGGCAGAACAAGAAAGGCAACAGAAAAAATTGGAACAGCAAAATAAAACCCCTGTAACTGCAAAAGAATCATATCAACCTTACGATGTTGTTTTAAATTACTTGCTGTCTGAGGGTCATGCAGACACCTTAGACGAAGCAAATTACATTATGATGGAAATGGATGAAACTGCAATTGGTACAATCATGGAACAATATGAGGATTATTTACTTGCTGAAGAAATTCAAGAGTGGGTGAATGGTCTTGTAGAGGAAGGTTATGATCTTTCACAATATACCTGGGATGATATGGTTGAGTATTATGTAACTCAGAATTGATCACATTATAACATCTTCAAAGGGGGCTTGACAAGTCCCCTTTTTTTGTCTAGACTACCTTTGTCCCGGTTGAAGATGAGGCTTTAGCTAATCTTAGAAGACTTAAGAACGATGCCATAAATTCTTTCAGATTCGCTCATATAAAAGGTTCCACCAATATTTGTATTATAATATTCTTCACTCATCAGTACATTACGATTAAACTGTTCATAAGTTTCATAATAACTCATAGATTTCTTATGAGGACATAGGTAGAGGATTTCACGAAGAAAATGTTCTCTACCTAATTTCTTTACATCTTCATTAAGTTCATCACAAGATCCGAAGTAGTTTTTCCAATCAGACTCTTCGGTCTTTCTTCTTCCTGTTTTTTTGTTCTTTTGTCTTGTCCAGAAATGTTTTTTACCAATGTATTTTTTATTGTTCGTAAGATTCGTAATTATATAAACAAACCCTTCCATCCCTTTGGGAACATCGGTAAAGACTTCTCCATTATATTGCCAATCCATAAGAATTCTTTATTTGACTATTTAGATTTGCAGTCAAAGACCAGGAGTGCTATACTAAAAAAAGATAATGATTTTCTAAATACTATGGTGACACTTGAAACTACTCTTCGTCAATCACACGATTGGGCAATTGACAGGATGCATTTCCTATGTGAACAAAAAAATATTGAAAATGCCCATGCGATTCAATCTGAATTTAGTGAATGGTTGAATCCCGATATTCCAGAGCATGATGTATTTTCATTAGAGTACATAGGAGAAGAAGATGACATTGGATCTTCATAACTTTTTTAAGTTTTACGACGACACTAACTCAAATCATGTAGCAGCAGTTCAATGGTTAGAAGATAACCTACCTGCTCAATTCCTTGACGATTCAGAAACCGATTGGATTGGAATTTTTAGAACCAAACCACCTACACCAGCAGTTCTGAATGTTCCATATTTCAATCAAGTAGACAATTACCGAGATGCACATAGAACTTGTAACAGTTCATCGTGCGCTATGTGCCTTGCTTTCCTTAAGCCAGGAAGCATTAAGGGCGATGATGAGTATGTCAAGAAAGTATTTGCAATTGGTGATACAACTGATCATGCCGTACAGACGAAAGTTCTGGCAGGTTATGGTGTTAAGTCACACTTTAGTTACAATCTATCTTTTGCTGATATTGATAAAAGTTTGGATGCTGGAAAGCCCGTTGTTATTGGCATACTCCATAGGGGTTCTCTTTCTGCACCTACTGGTGGGCATATGTGTGTTGTAATTGGTAAGACTCCAGATGGTAAGGGATATTTTGTGAATGATCCATATGGTTCATTGAATGATAACTATACTGGACCTGTGACTAACGGTAAGAAAACAATTTACACCAAAGCAGTTCTCAAGCACCGTTGGTGTCCAGGAGGCAACGATGGATGGGGTAGAATCTTCGACTAGATTTAAGGCAAAGATGCTTAAGGTGATTAAAGAACTTACTAATCATGGAAAGCATCTAGAAGCAAACGAACTTTATCAACGTTATTTCGGAGACAACAATGGCAAAAATCGATCTTCATAATTTCTTTCAGTTCTATGATGAAAGAAACCCTAATCATGTTAAAGCAGTTCAGTGGTTAGAAGATAATCTCCCAGTTAAGTATCTGGAAGATAATGTAGACTGGGCAGAGATTTATCGCGGAAAAAAGACTAGTGCTGCACCAGCAACCCCTGCTGCTGCAGCGCCTGTAGTTGGTGGTGATGATCTCCCACAGATGGGAATCAAGTTAATCAAAGAGTTTGAAGGATGTCATCTTAAGGCATATCCAGACCCTCTGACTGGTGGACTTCCAATCACAATTGGTTGGGGTTCAACCCGTAAGAAGGATGGTTCAGCATTTAAACTTGGCGATACTCTTTCGCAAGCAGAAGCAGATGATCTTCTCATCGAACAATGTAAGAAAGAGTTCCTTCCTGCATTGCGTAAAATCCCACATTGGAGTGAAATGTCAGATGGAAAAAGAGGAGCTTTGCTCAGCTTTGCTTATAATCTTGGTGCCGGTTTTTACGGTGGTGATAACTTTAATACTATTACTAAACGCCTGAAGAATAAAGAATGGGACTTAGTTCCAGATGCTTTATACCTCTACAGAAATCCTGGTTCAAATGTAGAAGCAGGATTGGCGCGTAGAAGAAAGACAGAAGGTGAATCTTGGAAGAAGGGATGACTAAATAGTTTCAACCGTTGAGTTGAAGCAACTCCACCACCGCAGTGAGTTGTGATTTGTAGGTTCTAGAGAATCTCAAACCACCGACTCACTGTTTTTCTATGTCTTACACGCAAAAGGCGCTGGCTGCAGCGTCTGCGCTCTTACTTGGAGTGCCAACTGCAGCATTATCTCACACCAACTCCATCGGATATGTTGGTGGTGGTAATGGATCAGTTACTTTCTGGTATGGTAACTGGCATCCAGGAACTACCTTTAACGAAGGGACTTTAACGTTACAAGGTATCAACGGAACTAATTTTTCTGCAACAACCGTTAACTGGACTTTACTTTCAGCAACAAGACCGGATGGATTGATTGATGGTACAAACTATTTTACTTCTAACGGATCACAATTAGTTGCTTATGGTAGCAATAGTCAGGTATCATCAACTTGGCAGGGTGTAACTTTTACTGGACTTGGTGCTGGAGATTATCAATTCACTTACAATGCTGCTGGAGCTCCAACAGCTAATTGGATGCCTATGGATAATGTCATCCTTTCTAGTACTGTAGTTCTTACCGCTGCAGCACTTTCTGGTGATGCTGATGGTGATGGTATTAATGATACAACTGGACAACCAATTGCACCACCAGCACCAACTCTGGTAAGTTCTAATACTGCTAATAATGTATCTTCAACTGTTGCTGTTCTTACTCCAGTATCCGAAACAACTGTTACTCACACAGCAACAGAAGATGGTGGAAGACAAAGAATCAACCGCCACAATCAAACTGATGTAACAACAACTTCTGTTACAACCATCACTACAACACCAGTTACAACCGATACTTATAGTGATAATTCAACGGTAGTTACAAATGGAACTGCTGTTGTAACCACATCACAAGCAAGCACAGTTGCAACTACTCACGAATATGCTGACTTCTATGGTCGTGTAGATCAGTACGAAGTTATGGATAAGATTGGTGAAGGATTGCAAGGACTTCTCAATCACGAACCAACTAAGTCAAAAGAAAAAATCAAAGTGTTCAGTAAAAATTACTATGCCTGGTCACATGGAGAGAATGGTTACTCTGGAACTTCATTCATCTATGGTGGTGGTGTAGAGATTGATATCAAACCAACCTGGACGATTGGTGGTCAGTATAATAATATAACTCTAAATCTGAATGGAACCGATAGCACTTCTAAACTTCTGAAGAGTCACTATGGCGTCTTTAATATGTTGAGAGGTAATACTTTATCACTTCTGACGAATGCTGGTCTTGCTCAAAATAACTATAATGTATCTAGAAATGTTGCTGGAGTTTTCAAAAATGAAAGTCAGACTTCTGGACAAGAGTGGTGGGTCAGCAATAGACTTTTCATTCATGCTCATAAGAATATAACTCCTTTCGTTGGATATACTGTTCGTAATTATACAAGAAACGCATTCAGTGAAACTGGTTCTCCTGAATCAGTAAGAAGTGTTGGTGGTATCAATGAAACTTATCACGTCGGTGAAGCAGGTCTGAGACTTGAAACTCGTTTTGGTGGTAAGAAAAAAGATTTATTTGGTTTAAGTATTGAAGGTTCTTATGCAACTGATAATGCTATTGAAGCATCTGCAACTCTTGACTACAAAGAGATTGTTAGTGTTCAAGGAATTCATCAGATTAATAATGGTGTAAGTAACACTGCAGTTTCCGCAAATGTTAAGTTTAGGTTCTAAAAACCTAAATAAGACAGACTTCATCACACGGAACTGATGGAAAACGACAAGAAAGGTAAATGTATGAGTACTGTTATTCGTATTGCGATCTTGGGTTGGTCCGCTGCTCTTCTTACTGCTAGTTATGCTGGGGCTCTATCTAAGATGGACCCCACTTTTATTGCAACTGTCTTCACTGCATCTGCTGCAACTTTCGGTATTAACACAATGAAGAAGGGTGGTGATGAAGATGAAAAGAAAGAAGAACCACGTAGAGAAGTGGTAATTGAACCCACTCCAGAACCACCAGCACCAGAAGTTGCTGTTGCAGAACCATCTCTTGAAGAAAGAGTTGAAGCACTTGAAGAAGGTCAAGTTACACCTCGCACTGGAGCGTAATGTCTAAATCCGCAAACAAGGGAAAGAAAGGTTCTGGTGGTGCAGGTTCTGCCAATAACAAAAAGCAGAACTCTGGTAATGCGAATGCAAACAAGGCAAAAAATGGTGGCAAGAAAAAATGAGGTATTATGCCAAGAGAATGGAATACTCCTATTCGGGAACCTTGGAACCCGATAATTAAGAAGTGTCTAGATGCTGTCGATGAACATACTCGGCAGCATCTATTGACAGGTGATGAGTGGCACCTTTCTCAAGCAGAAATATTAAGAAAGTATGTAAAAGACCTAAAAGTATGGATACATAAAGAGGAAGGTTGGTGGAATGAATGAAAAAACTTTTTACTGCAATTAGTCTGTCAATATCTTTAGCATTACCTACAAGTGCTAATACAGTTGCAAAGAAACAACCCACCGTTCCAGCATATAGCCTGGCATCGATGGGTTGTATGATTTTAAAGGAATGTACTGATGGTGTAGAACAACTCACTGTAGACTCTTCACTAATTAAAGGAAAAGAGTTTGATACTTTTAGAGAAGAGATACAAAAGATTCTTGCTGGTCTTGAAAAACTTGGAGTTCCTGTTTATGTTGGACCAGCACGATACTTCACTCCAAGAACAATCGGTTTATATAAACCGGAATACAATCGGTTTTTTGTAAATGAAGAATTGCTTAAAGACCCTAGAGAATTTCTAGGAACGATGAGACACGAAGGATGGCATGTTGTTCAGGACTGTATGGGTGGTGGACTCAAAACCTCCTTTATGGCACAGGTTCATCAAGACACTGAGATTCCTGCTTGGGTTATGAAGTCAACTCGTCTTGCTTATGAGAGTATGGGTCAAAGTCGTGCTGTTCCATGGGAAGCAGATGCTAATTGGGCAGAGGAACAGTCTAATGTAACTGCACAAAAACTGGAAATGTGTGCTAATGGACCACTTTGGGATCAAGTAAGACCTACTCCTATGACAATGGAATGGTTGATTGGTTGTGGGTGGATGAAACCACAAGAGGGTTATAAGGAATATGTTCCCAACAAGAAGTCTGATTATTGTGTAGAAGGTAAATACTAATGCCGCAAGATTTTCCTTGGGGAGTAATGTCGATTCTTGGACCAGGACTTATATTTGTATTGTATATCATTTACTACATACTAAAATTAGCAAACGAGGAAATGAAAAATGAAGAACCTAGCACTCATTCTATCAACGACAAGTCTTCTCATTAGTGGAGCACTTTGTTATGGTGCTTATGTGACTTATAAAAAAGCAGAAGCAATCTTAAACAATCCAGAGCAGTTTGTTGGTAAGGTTGTAGAGAATCAAGTGAATAAGGCATTTGAAAAACTTCCTATTCCGAAACTAAATACTGGGAGTATTAAGTTTCCTTTCTAAATAGTGATGCTTATGTGTGGTAACCTAAGCAAAAGATTGGAGGCAGAAATGCCTCTTTTCTTGTATAAATAGTATTACCACACATAAAGCAGTATGAATAACTATTACACCTACGCATATTTGCGTGAGGATAGAACTCCTTATTACATCGGTAAAGGTAAGGGGTTTAGAATGTATGTTAAAAAAAGAATTGTGCCTTTACCAAGTAGAGATAGAATAATATATCTAAAAAGAAACCTAACAGAACAAGAAGCAATCAAACACGAAGTTTATATGATTGATGTTTATGGTAGAAAAGATAATGGGACTGGTATTTTAAGAAATCTTACCGATGGAGGTGAAGGAACTTCTGGTAGGATTGTAAGTGAAGAACAGAAAGAAATTCAAAGTTTAAAAATGAGTGGTGTAAATCATCCTTTCTATGGTAAAATTGCTCCAAAGTCCCATAGAGAAAATATAAGTAATGCTTTATCTGGTAAGAAAAAATCAAAAGAGCATATAGAAAAACTACCACAAAATAAAAAAGGGGCAACTCGTTCCCAAGAATTTAAAGATAAAAGAAAAAATTATATGACTGGTAGAAAGTGGTGGAATAATGGTGAAGTTGAAAAACTTTTTGCTAATAATGAAACTCCTGGATGTGAATGGGTATTGGGGAGAATATATAGTAAGAGTTAATTGCTTTAAATAAATGGCGGACAGAGACCCATATATTTACAGGATTAAAAATATTTTAAGGGTAGTTGATGGGGATACGATTGATGCTGATATTGATTTAGGATTTTCTATAAGTTTGGAAAAACGCATTCGCCTTGCTGGGGTTGATACTCCTGAGAGTCGCACGAAGGACGAGTATGAAAAGAAACTTGGACTTGAATCAAAAGAGTGGTTGAAGAATAGGTTACAATTTGCTAAAGATATTATTATCAAAACCGAACTTCCAGACAGCACAGAGAAGTATGGAAGAATCATCGGGCACCTGTTTATCAATAACGAAGCAACATCACTGAACGAACAGATGATAGTTTCCGGTTTTGCATGGGAATACGATGGCGGCACCAAGAAGAAGAACTTTGCTGAACTGGATGCCAAGCGTAAGAAGTAATCACTTCTCGTGAAACTCTTTGTATTGTCTTTGTTTATCTTTCTTCTGTTCCTTCTTTAATAGTTTATTGACTTTTTTGAGAGAGTCACTCTTCTCAAACGCAAAATATACCTGAAGTTCATAAGGGGTAAGGTCTCTGTTCAAGAGTTTTTTACCCCTTACAAATATTTGTTGAACGATAGGTTTCATTTTCTTTACCATCCACTCCACCAAAGATTTGCCAATAAGAGCCGCAGCAACAGAAGCAGTAGCAGTGGTGCCAGCAAGAATAACCTGTTCTTTTGGAGGAACTGGAACTTCCCCGATGATTGGAACTTCAATGACGGGCACTCCTAAATTTGTATTGGTGTTTGTCTCTTTGATTATTTTGTCTTGTATTGATTCTTGAGGAACTTGGACTTGTGCTAATACAGGTTTACTATCAGGAAGTCCTCTAGACTTTTCTTCTTGTGATTCTTCTTGTTTCTTTTGTTCTGCTCTCACCGCAGCATCAAACTCTTCTTGAGTCGGAACATCAACAACTGGATAGTTGAATGATGGGTTTGGAACATTAATAATTGGAAGTTCCAAACTGAATGTAACGTTTCTTTCAGTTCTTTTTGTGACAGGAGGTTCTATTGTAGGAATGATGCGTGGTGCATCAATTCTTACGGACGCTGACTTGATTGGTGGTATTTCCATTGACTACATCCTGTACTTTTGGATACTTCACAACAACATCAGCACATATCTTTGCGTATGGTGATTGTGGGTGAAATGAGATACCAGACTTGATTGCTTCACCACACTTCAAGAGTCTTACAAGTTCAAAATCAAGTCGTGCCTTGTCTGCTTCCGCCTGCTGTCTTGTGATTTCAGTTCTGACTCGTGCTTTGCATAGTTCCTGAAAAGACCCGTCAAGGGGAATAGAGAACCCAGCAGAGATGCCTCCGTTGAAGGAATTTTGTTGATATGATGTGGGATCACTATTATTGGATAAACTATTATATCCAAAGGTCTGAAGGTTCAGAGTTGGACCCTGACAAGATACACCAGAACCATAAGTATTCATAGCGAAAGGACCCTGTAAAACTTGCACAGCCTGGTTCGTCACATTACCAGTTGCAGATGCTGAGGGTCCTGCTATGTTAGTATTAGACGGTGCTTGCTGAGCAGTTGCTGGTAAGGCAAATACTATTGCGTGAAGACCGATAATGAATTTGTGGTAGACTCTTCTACCGTTTTGCGATCTATCCATGTTTCTTTCGCAATTCCAGGAGTCAAGTGAGTTTCACTAAACTGGAACGGAGCACCTTGCGTTTGAATTGTGTAGTTCGCACCTGGACCAGGACGGTCAGGTATATTGATATTAGTACCAGTGACAGTATAAGATGTCCCAGTTGTATATTCTATTTGTTTGATAACTTCAACCACCTCAGTGCGAGTTTTGGTCTCAGAAGTAATCGTGCCACTCGTAAAATTAGGAGTGACAGGTGCTGCAAAACAAGGAGATATAAGTCCCGTTGCCAGCAGCAAAACGGGAGTTATGTGTTTCACTTGAATACGCTTAACTCAACGGTTCTTTGTGCTGTACCAGTGCTTCCAGGACCACCAGCAGTGATGGTAGGAACGCCAGTTGAACTCAGAGTTCCTGCAAGAGAACCTGCAGAGCCACCTAACTGAGTAGTAGAGTCGCTATAAAGGTTGGGAGCGGCAATTGTTCCATTAGCTGCCGACTGAGAGGAGACAACTGTATCAGCAGTAATTGTAGATTCACTAAAACTAAATGCCGCACCATTGGTATTGATGTTATAAGAACCTGCAGATCCAACTCCTCCAAGAGTTGTGACGTTGATGTTAGTACCAGAGACGGTATACTGACCACCGACTCTAGTTGATTGAACCGCTGCACCCTGAACGCTTAATTGAACGGAATCAACAATTTTGGATGTAATTTCACCTGCAAAGACAGGAGTAGTGAAGAATAACGAAAAGGCTAGTAGAAGTCTTTTCATTGTTCTAGAGATGATAAACCTAGCTTATTTAGGAGAGACACTTTCTAGACTGGCACACTTGACATATCCTAAATATTAACTTATTATGAAAAATCCCTCACACAGGGATTGCATCATGAGAATTTGATGTGATATTAGAGCCCAGGAAAGTGCCCCCCGAGAGGGGTGGTATACCCCCTTTCTATTGGGATGTAGAGTTCAATTAAAATTAATGCAATCTATCTTTACAGTAGCCCTGCCTCTTCTGGCAACGGTTACAACCAGTACGGCATCACTGCCATTCGTCAACTACAAGATGCAAGGTCCTCCACCACCAGTGGAACCAACGACCAAACCATTTGCTATTATCAAAGAGTTTAATCTTGTAGATGAAAAGAAGACAGCAATCCGCGAGGTTGCTCCCGCAAAACCTAAAGAGACAAGGTTAATTTGTAAAGGGTGTAATGAACATGAGAATGCTACTCTGGCATTTTTCCAGAATCGTGGTATTAAAGACAGAAACGCCCTTGCTACCATCATGGGTAACATTCGTCAGGAATCAACTTTTGTTCCTAACATTTGTGAAGGTGGTAGTAGAACCAGTTGGGGTAACTGCGGTCGCGGTTACGGACTGATTCAATGGACATCTGCCAATCGTTATTATGGATTGGGTGATTTTGCTAAGAAGTATGGTGGTTCTCCATCAGAACTTCACACGCAACTTCGTTATCTAACGACTGAAGTTCAATGGCAACGTATTGAAGATAGGATGAAAACTCCTGGTAAGTCTATCAATCGTTACATGGACTATGCGTATAGTTGGATTGGTTGGGGACATCATGGTGCCCGCACTTCGTATGCTCATGAATATGCTTCCAAACTGATCACGGTAGAAGTTTGATATATAAGGGGAGTGGAATGACTCCCCTTTACTTTTTACTTTTTATAGGAAAATGACTGAACAGCAAGAACATCTTAAAAATCTTTTAGAGCAAAGAATTACTCTAGAACAACAAATGAATCAAAGTAGAGAACTTTTTTGGAAAGTTCAGGGTGCAATTGAGTATCTAACTCAAATTGGAGTTACTCTTCCAGAACCAGAACTAACAGAAGAAACTCCTGCAGAATTTACCGAAGAGGACTGATACATATTAAGAGTGCTGCGCTCTTATGTTTAATTTTAACTTTGGTAAAAAGAAAACAGATAAGAAACAACTGCTTATAGTTGGTTTAGTATTATCAAGTCTTATTGCAGCACTCTCACAATGCACGGGAATTTCCGAAAATGGACTTTGGGATTTACTGGATGAGGTTCAGAGAAAATATTTCCCGCAAACTATTATTAATGAACTTATTCTTCAAGATCCTCATGCAGTAGAACGTAGAGTTAAGCGTGATGTGGATCGTGCGATTGATGCTGTAACACCAGAGTATGATCGGATTATTTCCGATTATGATAAGAAATATAAACAAAAATATGTTGAGAAACCACCAGACGGCAGTGAGGCACAGAGACTGCTTGGTGGAGAAATGAGAATCTGTGCAGTCTGGGTTGACGACTGCCCGAAGGAGTAGTATAATATTCTCATGGGCAGGCGAGGTTCCAACCCTCCTATAAGTCCCGCCCCTCCTATGCCTCTCAACGATGCACAAACCAGGAGGTCTCTTGGGTTAGTAGCTCAGATGGATAGAGCCACAAACTTCTAATTTGTTGGTCGGGGGTTCGAGTCCCTCCTAACCCGCTTGGAGTTTATCTCCATATATAAACTGATAGAGGGTAAGTCCCTGTTATATCCTTATGAGATATATCACACTTACTCCATCAAGCCGTTGGTAGTCTAGTGGTCAGGACACCCCGACAAGGGAGTTGGAGAAGTAGGGGTTCGATTCCCCCACAACGGCACATTTATTCCCTTATAAATAATGGTAGAACAATAAAACTTCTACCTTATGACTAAGGAAACCAGAACCTATGCTGATCGTAGAGAAGCAAATAAAGCAAGTGTCATTAAAAGACGCAAGCAAAACAAACTTCTTCTAGTAGAATATAAAGGTGGTAAGTGTGAAAGATGTGGTTACAATAAATGCATTTCTGCATTAGAGTTTCATCATCTTGATCCCACTACCAAAGAAACAAAAAATCTTGGAACCACCGCTGCCATAGAAAAACAAAAAGCAGAAGCAGATAAATGTATTCTTGTGTGTGCTAATTGCCATAGAGAAATACATCACGAACAACATAATGGGGTGTAGCTCAGCGGTAGTAGCGGGATGCTGTTAACATCTAGGTCGCAGGTTCGATCCCTGCCGCCCCAGTTGGAAGGACTTTGGTTCTTCTAAACTACGTTCTGGGTGGAATTCCCAGCAGTTCTTAGGGACTGTCTTTTGTAGGTTCGATACCTACATCTTCCTTATGGGAGGTAAGAGAGGCTATTAGAAACGTTTTATTCACTGCCCTCTAATGCAGTGAAACTTGCAGGAAGTGTCTCCTGCGGGTGACGGGCACTCGTTACCCATTTGCCCTTGTAGCTCAGTGGTAGAGCAGCGGTTTTGTAAACCGCTGGTCGCAAGTTCGAATCTTGTCGGGGGCTTGACATAATACTCTTTATGTCTTATACTTTCTTTTGTGTGAAGGAAGTGTGCATGGAGGAGAAATCCTCCATCATTTGCGGAGTTAATTCAGTGGTAGAATGGCTGCCTTCCAAGCAGTTCGTCGTCGGTTCGAATCCGATACTCCGCTTTCTTAAAGAAACCTTAGTTGACAGAAGAACAAAACTATACTATGATAATCCTCGAACTTAAGTTTTGCTTAAGATTCTCTAAATAACCTTGCATAATTGGTGCCCCAACTACTCGCACCAATTATGTGACCCATATACAAAGGGTTTAAATAACCCTGAAGTACCATGTCGTTTAGTACTAAAAACAAATCTTTATGAAACTCAAACAACTGATGCTTGCACCTGTTGCTCTGGGAATGGTTGCTCCTGTTGCTGCGAATGCCGCAGACCTTAATATGGCAGCAGTCAACCAGTACTCTTCCACTGAGCAGGTTACAAGTGTCTCACAACTTTCTGATGTGCAACCCACTGATTGGGCATATCAGGCACTCAGCAACCTTGTAGAGCGTTATGGTTGCGTTGCTGGTTACCCCAACGGCACTTTTGCTGGTGGTAAGGCAATGTCCCGTTATGAGGCAGCAGCACTTCTGAATGCTTGCCTTGACCGTGTGACTGAAGTTACTGATGAACTGAAGCGTCTTGCTAACGAGTTCTCTGATGAACTTGCCGTGATTCGTGGTCGTGTATCTACTCTGGAAGCAAAAGTGGGTGCTCTGGAAGCAACCCGTTTCTCTACTACCACTAAACTGAAAGGTGAAGTAAACTTTGTTCTTGGTGGTGTAGATAATGCTTGGACTCCTGGTACTTCCAAGGCTCCTGCTAGCACGAATGTTGGTAACACTGCATTCAACTACGATCTCCGTCTGAACTTTGATACTTCGTTCACTGGTAAAGACCTGCTCCGCACTCGTCTGCGTTCGGGTAACTTCTCCAGTCAACCCTTCGGTTCATCTTCTTCCCTGTTCAAACTGGATAAGGCAGAGAGCACTGCAAACGCAGTTACTCTTGACCGCCTTTACTACCAGTTCCCTGCACTTGCTAAGGGTGTAACTCTGACTGCTGGTGCTCTGGTTCGCAACACTGAGATGACTTGGGTTCCTACCGCATATAAGTCTGAAATCCTTGATTTCTTCCAACTTGCTGGTGCTCCTGGTGTTTATAACAAAGCAACTGGTGCTGGTTTCGGTGCTCAGTGGGCACAACCTACCAAGAAAGGTAAAGGTGGTTTCGTTGCTGGTGTGAACTATGTTGCTCAAAATGGTGGTGATTCCACCAAAGGTGAGTTCAACGAATCTGGTGCTCTGAATACTCTGGCGCAAATTGGTTATCGTGCTCCTCAGTGGGGTGCTGCATTCGGTTACCGTTATGGTACTGAAGGTACTCGTGTTCGTACTTTCAACGCACTTGCTGGTAAGTCTGGTGCCCTTGCTCCTGGACAAACCTCTAATGGTTATGCCCTGAGTGCTTATTGGCAACCCAAGACTTCTGGTATCATTCCTTCTGTGAGTGCTGGTTATGGTTGGAACACCGTAAGTCTGGATGCAGCAGGTCAGGCAACTCCTGCTGGTGCTACCGATTCACAGACTTGGTATGCTGGTCTCCAGTGGTCTAATGTGTTTGCTAAGGGTAACTCTGCTGGTTTCGCCATCGGTCAACCTGGTAACGCGGAAGGACTGGATAAGGATGCAACGATGTGGGAAGTCTTCTACAAGTATAAGGTGTCCGACAATATCACTGTAACTCCTGCAGTGTTCTATGCCTCTAACAATCAGGCATTTGCTGGTGCATCTTCCAACTATGGTGGTGTGATTCAGACGAAGTTTACGTTCTGATAATTCCTACATAGTGTAAATTGGGGGTTGACAAGACCCCCTTTTTAGTGTATTATAGATAACGAGTTAGGAGGTTTATGTCTCTTATTTCCCAACGTGATAGAGAAGTCGCTATTGCAGCACTTGAAAAGTATGCTGCTGATGTAGCAACAACTGAGTATTATCTTGGAGAACCACATCATTCTTCTATGGAAGTCAATGCTCTTCTAAACTGGATTAAACTAGAATATCAGAAGAATGAAAATTAATCTTTGGTATTGCTCTGATATGAAACAGTGGCGTTGGACTTTAACCGATGATCATCGCCCAGTCGTTAGGCAGGAGTCGGGTCAACGGGAAAATCTACGGGATGCTATGAATGATGTAGCAAATACCGTAGAATATATGATGACCAAGATTTAATTTCTTGGGCGATTAACTCAGCGGTTAGAGTGTCTGCTTTACACGCAGAAAGTCCGCAGTTCGAATCTGCGATTGCCCATTATAAATACCTAAAAAATATGGTATAATGGAAAAACTATATAAAATACTTTCTGATACTCAAGCAAGTCTTTTTGTACTTTTCCAAAAGACTTGGGTATATCATTGGCATATTACTGGACCTGATTTCTATCAAGTTCATACAATGTTTGGTGAGCAATATACTGCACTCTTTGAAGAGATTGATAGAATCTCCGAGCATATGAGATTTCTTGGTGCTAAACCAGTTAGTGCTCTCTCAAGAGTTGCAGAAGTATCCAGAGTATCAGAAGCAAAAAGTGGTCTCTCTGAAATGGAGATGATTAAAGATCTCTTGAAATGTCATACTACAATAATTGAAATGTTTGGAGAAGCAGCAAAGATCGCAGAAGAACTTAATTCAAGAGGTACAACAAATTTACTTGATGATCTCAATGAGGCACACGGAAAGTTTGTTTGGTTTTTGAGATCATTTACTGAATAAAAATTAAACTTATAATACAATGGAAAACTTAAGAATCAGATGCCGCTCCTGTGGTAGGGAGTTAGAAGGGTATCATAGTAAAACTGTAACATGTGGTTGTCCAAATATGGCGACTATTCGTGGTGATAAGATCTCAGCAGTTGACTTATCTAATGTTGTTATGCTAAACTCTTATCATACAAAAACAAAATCTAGTGTTCTTACCAATGAAGATATTCAGTGGCAAGAAGCACGTCGTCAACGTAAAGTTAAACGATTAGATTTTGAAGTCCGTTGAGGACTTATTTGGAGAGAGTCCGGTTGGTCGAGGACACCGCCTTGAAAGCGGCTGGGTTTAAAAGCTTCGCAGGTTCGATTCCTGTTCTCTCCGTTTAGAAATATTACAAAATTTTAGATTCTCTTAATCTATATTTTTGTATCAACACAAACTTGACAGTTTAAAAATACTCACTAGTATAACTAGTAGTATTCAACCTTAAACCTTATGGATCAGCACACCTACGACAATTGGGTGAAGATCAAGGAAACTTTTGAAGCCTCTGGGAACACAGATAATATGTTCTACAAGAGAGCAGTTGAAATAGTCAAAACGAGGAGAGATCCTCTTGCGAAGTTTCTTGGAGATGAGAAATGATGGAACCTTTTGATGATGATTATGTAACCCGTTCCGAAGTTAAGGAGATGATCGATGCAGCAATACGACGACACAACCGTAATGCTAGCATCATTAGTATGTGCGTCGGTTGGGTGGTTCTTGCTTTATTTGCTGAGGGACTTTTAAGGTTGATTGGAGTTATCCCACCATTGCTTCCATGGCTCAACATTACTCTGAAATAATTGGCATTGCTTTTCTGTTGGTGTTTGCTGCCACGATGTTTTATCAAGGCACTTGTATTATGCGTGGACGGCGTGGTTATTCTTTGAGGGATTATCTCAAACAAGATAGTACTAATATGCGTAAAAGAGTGGAGGAACTATTAAAGGACAAATGATAGTTTTAACAGACAAAGACCTACAAGAACTTCAAGAAAGAGTTTTACAGCAAAAGTTAGATGAACTATTTGAAGAACCATCAACTTATGAGGATGATGATGAATACTAATTTACTTTTTAGCGCATTAACTATTTTTGGTACGATTGGATTTTTTGTTGTATGGGGACTTAACAACGCATATCCACAATAGGAGAATATATGAAAGTAGGATTAATTGGACTTGGAAGAATGGGCGAAGGTATGTCTCGCCGTATGATGAAAGCAGGTATAGAAGTTTGGGGATACAGAAGAAATTATGAAAAGGCACAAGAAGCATATGAAAACGGATATGTTAATGGTGTTACAACTTCTATACAAAGCCTTGTTCAAATAGTAAAAGATGGAAAACAACCAGGTATCTTCCAAATGGTTGTTCCTGCAGAAACAGTAGAGGAGACAATCAATGAGTTACTACGATATTGTGGTGAAGGAGATATTATTATTGATCATGGCAATAGCAATTTTAAAGACAGTCGGAAAAGAGCAGAACGCCTGGCAAAACTTGGTATCCAATATATTGATTGTGGCACTAGCGGTGGTGTTTATGGTTTGGATCGTGGATACTGTCTTATGGTTGGTGGCGGAAATACTGCGGTCGCCACTTGTGCAAGGATTTTTGATGCCCTCGCTCCAGGAATCACCGCTGCCCCGAGGACTCAGTTTGACTCGGACGTAACCTCTGCGGAGTTTGGTTGGTTGCATTGTGGTGGCCCTGGTGCAGGACACTTTGTAAAAATGGTTCACAATGGAATTGAATATGGCATTATGCAGGCATATGCAGAAGGATTCAATATTTTGAAGAACGCTAATCTAGGTGCTCAGTATGTCAGAGAAGGAGACGCAGAAGTTGCACCAATGGCAGACCCAGAATCCTATTGCTACGATATTGATGTTGCTGAGGTTGCTGAGTTATGGCGTCGTGGTAGCGTGGTTGGTAGTTGGTTACTTGATCTTACTGCTGATGTGCTACGCAGGGATGGTAGCCTTAAACGCTTCTCTGGTGGAGTTTCCGATAGCGGTGAGGGTCGTTGGACTGTTTCTGCCGCTGTGGATTTGGGGGTTCCCGCTCCTGTCATTACTACTGCCCTATTTGAAAGATTTAACTCACGCAATCTCGGATCATTCGGAGCAAAAATCTTGAACGGGATGCGTTATATGTTTGGTGGTCATCACGTTAGATAAAGGAGATTTACAATGGAACGTTTTAAAGATTTATCGGAGTATGAACTGAAACTACTTGCAGATGCTGTTTGGATAAGACAAAGACATTTTATTGCAGGAGATAGAAAGTTTAAAGAGTATGGAGCACTACTTGATGAGATTCAACAAATAGTAGATTATAAACCAGGAATGTTTTTATAATGTTATTAGCAAAAGCACTTCTATTCGTTTCAATCCCGTTTGTTTTATCAACACTCTACTTCGGAACACGAGGAGGATATTATGACTCCAAAGATTATAAGGGAAATGGGACCGCACATTAAACAAAAATATCACTTTGCAGCCTCTGCATTTGTAAGAATGTGGGGGCACAAATCATTGAATGATCATAAGATTGTAGATTTTTGTATTGAATGGGCACAAAGAGAAGAGAATGCTCCATTAGATAATTGGATTGTTGATCAGTATTTTTATTATGAGTTTAAAACTTGGAGAGGATATTGATGTTACATTTTTCAAGGTGGGTATTAGAAACTCCTTTTACTTTGGGAATTATTTGTTATCTTTTGATTGTTCCACCGATTATGGGTATCTGGGCAATTCATAAATACAACTGGCAGCACTGGGAACCGCTTGACAAAAAACATAAATAATGGTAGATAAACTTATTCTACCAAAATGAGAACGCATAAATGTGGGCATTGTGGAGAAACCGACCCATCTAAATTTTATGGACATAAAAAATCAGTATGTGGTGCCTGCCATAACAAATATAGATTAGAGTTGGGGCAGAAAAAAAGAAGTTTTATTATAGAAGAAATGGGAGGTAAATGTGTTTCTTGTGGATATGATAAATATTCATCAGCACTTCAAGTTCATCACTTAGACCCTTCTCAAAAAGATGCTAAATTTCATGGGATTCGTGGATGGAGTCACGAACGCATTCTTGACGAAATAAAGGGATGTGTGCTATTATGTGCTTGTTGCCACGCAGCAGTTCATTCTGGTGAGTTGGAACTACGGAGTATCGCCTAACTTGGTCATGGCACCTGCTTTGGGAGCAGGAATAATTTCGGTTCAAATCCGAATACTCCGATTGCCAGTTACTTCACTGGCACACTTGACACAAAAGTCTCAAACCCTTATAATACTAAGGTCAACATTCAAAACAATGTCTCTGATTCAAAAGTTCAAAAAAGATGTTAGCACTCTTCGTCTTGCTGCTAACGGGGAAATCTACCTTGACGTAAAGAGTCCGAAACTTTATAAAAAGGTGCGCCGCTTCTACGAAAATGAAGGAGTAGTATTTTCTGGTGACCCCCTTGACGACTACGAAATGCTTATGGAGTATGTCGCCAGCGATCTTGAGGCAGTTGAAGCGTGAAACCCAAAGTTCTTCTGGAGCGTGGAGAATACCGTTTTGTAGAAGCAGGTATTATTGAACTCAACGGTAAACCCGATTACCGTATGCAAAAGCAAAATTACTATACCAAACGCTGGAATGACATTTATCTTTTTGATAATGGTCTACAATGCTCTACTGCAATGGAAGATTTCAACTATGCGCTTTGGTTAGATCCAGATAGAGTTCCTTGTTATGTAAAAGATGACGAAGAAGACACGGATGGTCTATAACAGCACTGGTCGGTGATGAAAACCCCTTATGTCTAAAACAAGTGTCCTGAGGTATCTTGGGAACCTTCTCCTTCTACTTGGTTATCAAGTTATGTTGTGGGGAGATTTTAAAAGTGGTTTGATGATAAAGTTTGTTGGGGGATTACTCGGCATTCCTTTTGCTATCAAACTTAAACTTTGGGACGTGTTATTTCTAATAGCATTTTTTGGTATTACTGAGATATCAAAGTTAACCCAACTTTACATTAGTCCTGGAACGACTTAAAACTTATACTGGTGGAGTCAAATATGACCCTATTTGAGTTTACGGCATCTCTAAAATGACGTTGGTGCGGATGGGACTCTCTCCCGCCTGGTTTCCAATTTCCAGTCAAAGAATTGGTGGCGAGCCTGAGCACATAAAGGTGGGTTGCATAAACCCACCTTTTTTAGTATAATGATAAAAAAGTATATTCGTATGAAAATCGGATTTAATTGTAGTTGTTTTGATCTTTTTCATGCTGGACATGTTACAATGCTCAAAATGGAAAAGGAAATGTGCGATTATTTAAAAGTAGCACTTCAAGTTGATCCTACTATAGATAGACCTGGTTTAAAAAATAAACCAGTACAGTCTATCTACGAAAGATATGCTCAGGTACAGGCGTGTAAATATGTGGATGAAATTCTTGTTTACGATACTGAAGCAGATCTCTTAAATCTTATCAAGACTCAAACTTTTCACATTCGTTTTTTGAGTGAAGAATATAGAGATGTTGAAGTTACTGGAAAACAATACTGCATTGATAATGGTATAGAAATTCATTATCATATGAGAAGACATCAATATTCAACTACAGAACTTAGAAATAGAGTTTATGATCTTGAGAATGCTAAAAGAGAAGAAAAAAATATAAAAGATATTCAACAATATTCTCCAGAACTTCTAGAAAGGTACGGTCAAAAATGACTATATTAGTTACAGGTGGTGCAGGATTTATAGGCAGTAATTTTCTTCATCATCTTATTAAATGTACAACAGAAGAAATTATTTGTATTGATAATTTAACTTATGCTGCCGATTGGCATAATATTCCAGATCCTGTTAAATTATACACTACGGATATTGCAGATAAACATAGTTGTGAGTTTGTGTTTAAAAAATATAAACCTTCAACTGTCTTTCATTTTGCCGCAGAAAGTCATGTAGATAATTCAATAGAAGATTGCTCACCATTTATTCACGCCAATATTAGTGGAACTGTTAATCTATTGAATCTTGCTTTGAAATATGAAGTTGGAAAGTTCATTCATATTTCCACCGATGAAGTTTATGGATCAATTGAAGAAGGATACTTCACAGAAAATTCTAACTATTCTCCTAGAAATCCATACTCAGCATCAAAGGCAGCAAGTGATCATTTTGTAATGGCATATCACAACACTTATGGTTTGTCTACAATAATTACAAATTGTTCAAATAACTATGGTCCTAGACAATATCAAGAAAAAATGATTCCTAAAGCTATAACTAATCTGCTGTCTGGTAAAAAGGTTCCTGTCTATGGTGATGGGCAACAAATTCGTGATTGGTTATATGTCCAGGATCATTGTGAAGCATTGATTGAAGTATGGTTAAAGGGGAAAGAGGGGCAAAAATATAATATAGGTGGAAATTGTGAGATGAAAAATATCGATCTTGTTCGCTCTATATTGAATCATATGAATATGGGGGATGACATGATAGAATATGTAAATGATAGACCTGGACATGATCGTCGTTATTCAACAGATATATCTAAAATTAAAAATCAACTTGGTTGGTCTCCTAGAGTTTCTTTCGAAGATGGTTTAGATAAAACAATTGAGTGGTATAAAAAATTAATTTTAAAATAATGAAAGTTGCTCTAATTACAGGTATTACTGGACAAGATGGATCATATCTTGCTGAATTTCTTTTGGAAAAAGGATATGAAGTTCATGGCATCATTAGACGTTCTTCTATGATCAATACTTATCGTATTGATCATATATTTCAAAATATTAAATTACATTATGGAGATTTAACAGATTCAACTAATATAGTTAGAGTTATTCAAAAAGTTCAACCAGATGAAATTTATAATCTTGGTGCTCAGAGTCACGTCAAAGTATCCTTTGAGATGCCTGAATACACTGCTGATGTGGATGGTATGGGTACTCTTCGGGTTCTTGAAGCAGTGCGTTTATTGGGTATGGAAGATCGTGTTCGCATCTATCAAGCTTCTACAAGCGAACTTTATGGTCTTGTTCAAGAAGTTCCTCAACGTGAAACTACTCCTTTTTATCCCCGCTCTCCTTATGGGGTAGCAAAACTATACGCATACTGGATTACTAAGAACTATCGTGAAGCATATGGAATGTATGCTTGTACAGGTATCCTTTTTAATCACGAATCTCCTAGAAGAGGAGAAACATTTGTAACCCGTAAAATTACTAAAGGATTTAAGGCATTATCTGAAGAAAAACAGACAGTTCTCAAGTTAGGTAACCTTGATGCTAAGCGTGATTGGGGACACGCTAAGGATTATGTTGAAGCAATGTGGATTATGCTACAACAAAAAGAACCAGATGATTATGTGATTGCTACTGGAAAACAATATTCTGTCCGTCAGTTTGTTGAGATGGCAGCACCTTATTTTGGAATGAACATTGAATGGCAGTTCACAGATAAAGGAACTGAGATTGGGATTGATACAAATACGGGACTAGTTCGTATTATGGTAGATCCAAAGTATTTTCGTCCAGCAGAAGTAGATTCTCTTCTTGGAGATTATACAAAAGCAAAACAAAAATTAGGTTGGGAACCTAAAATTTCTTTCGAACAATTAGTTGAGGATATGTGTACTAATGAAAAACAATTCTAGAATTTTAGTTGCCGGTGCTAACGGAATGGTTGGTAGGGCAATTGTCAGAAACCTTGAAGGGAAGGGATATACTAATATCATCAAAGGTACTCGTGATGATGTTGATTTTAGAAATCAAGGTGAAGTTGAGCGTTATTTTTGTTCTGAGGAACCGGAATATGTTTTTCTTGCCGCTGCCAAAGCAGGTGGAATTATGGCAAATAAAACTTATCCTGCCAATTTCATATATGATAATTTGATGATTCAATCAAATATTATCAATACATCTTATAATTTTGGAATAAAAAAACTACTCTTTCTAGGATCTTCTTGCATTTATCCAAAATATCCAAATCTTCCAATTACAGAAGATCAACTTCTTACCGGACCTCTAGAAACGACAAATGATTCTTATGCGATTGCAAAGATTGCTGGAATTAAAATGTGTCAGGCGTATCGGAGACAATATGGATTTAATGCAATCTCACTGATGCCAACCAATCTTTATGGACCTTATGATAACTTTAATTTAGAAACATCTCATGTTCTTCCTGCGATGCTTGCTAAGTTTCATTCTGCTTTAAACCATAGTAAATACTGGGAGGTCAAATTGTGGGGAGATGGATCAGCAATGCGCGAGTTTCTATATGTTGATGATCTTGCCGAAGCATGTTTCATTTGTATGCAAAACTATGAAGGTGAAGAACATATTAATATTGGAACGGGTGAGGATGTAACTATTAAACAATTAGCAGAAACAATTGCTGATATTGTTGGTTATGAACATGATATTAATTGGGACACAACAAAACCAAATGGAACTCCCCGTAAAGTTTTAAATGTAGATAAAATTAAATCTCTTGGTTGGGAACCTCAAGTTGAACTTCGTCAAGGAATCACTCAAACGTATGAGTGGTATAAGAAAAACTTGCTTTGATATGCTATAATATATACTAGGAGATTATTGACTTGTTTATGGCAAATTATATAAAGAGAGCACTTGTTCTTGGTGCAGGTGGCTTTATTGGAAGTCACATGGTAAAAAGACTTAAAAAGGAAGGTTATTGGGTTTGTGGTGTAGATGTAAAAAGACCAGAACATTCTAAAACTGAAGCAGATGAATTTATTCAAGGTGATCTAACAGATCAAAACCTTGTAGAAAAAGTTGTTCAATTTAGAGGATATGGAAATAACTTTTATAAGTTTGTTCCATCAAGATATATTGGAACTTTTGATGAAATCTATCAGTTTGCTGCTGATATGGGTGGAGCAGGGTATATTTTTACAGGTGATCATGATGCAGATGTGATGAATAATTCTGCTACTATTAATTTAAATATTCTTCGTTCAGTCAAAGATTTGAATGAAAGGTTAGGTGTAAATAGAACTAAAATTTTCTTTTCATCATCTGCTTGTATGTATCCAGAGCATATTCAGATGGACGCTGAAAATCCTGGATTAAAAGAAAATGACGCTTATCCTGCTGGACCAGACAGTGAATATGGGTGGGAAAAATTGTTTTCTGAACGTCTTTTCTTTGCTTATAATCGAAATTATGGTATCCCAGTCAGAGTTGCTCGCTACCATAATATTTTTGGTCCAGAAGGAACTTGGAGAGGTGGTAAAGAAAAATCACCAGCAGCAATTTGTCGTAAAGTAGCAGAACTTCCTGTAGAAGGTGGTGAAGTTGAAATTTGGGGAGATGGTGAGCAGACACGCTCATTTCTTTATATTGATGAATGTGTTGAGGCAACCTATCGTCTGGTTCAGTCAGACTTCATGGGTCCAGTCAATATTGGTTCTGAAGAGATGGTAACCATTAATCAACTTGCTGATATTGCTGCAAAGGTAGCAGGTAAGAAAATTACTAAAAAGCATATTGATGGACCTCTTGGAGTTCGTGGTCGTAATTCAAATAATAGTTTGATTCGTGAAAAACTTCAGTGGGATTATTCGATGAGTCTTGAAGAGGGTATCTCAAAAACTTATCATTGGATTAATTCTCAGTTAGAAAACGAAACCTACGTTCCTTTCCATCACCCTGTTTGATATGAAAATTACAGTATTGGGTTCCAGTGGGCAAATCGGTGCTTATCTGACGGAGTATTTGCGTAACAAGGGACATCAAGTTCATGAATTTGATTTGGTGAATACCTCAGATGAAGACATGACAACTATTCCAAATCCTCTTTTGGAAGAAAGAATTTCTGATTCTGACTTTGTATTTTTCCTTGCTTTTGATGTGGGTGGATCACGATATCTGAAAAAGTATCAACATACTTTCCAGTTTATTAATAACAATTGTCGTTTGATGGCAAATGCATTTACTCTTCTCCAGAAATATAATGTGAGATTTGTATTTGCATCGTCTCAAATGAGTAATATGAGTTACTCTCCATATGGTGTTTTGAAAAATGTTGGAGAACTTTATACAAAATCTTTGAACGGACTGATTGTTAAGTTCTGGAATGTCTATGGTATTGAAAAAAATCATGAGAAGGCACATGTTATTACAGACTTCATTCGTAAAGGATTTGAAACTGGTGTAATTGATATGCTTACTGATGGTGAAGAACAACGTGATTTTCTCTATGCTGAAGATTGCTGCGAAGCACTTGAAACGGTAATGGAAAATTTCACTGATTTTACTCCAGAAGACAATCTTCATATTACTAGTTTTCACTATACGAAAATTAGAGATATTGCAAGTATGATCAATGGGCAGTTTTCTTTGATTGGAAATCATGATGTTATAGTTAAACCATCAGAAGAAAAGGATTCTGTTCAATTAGACAAAAGAAATCAAGCAGATACTTTTATTATGAAATGGTGGATGCCAAAAACATCTATTCAAGAAGGAATTTCAAAAGTCTTTAATGCGATGAAGGAGGAGTATGAGAGTAATTGATGTATTTCCTTTTTTCAATGAATTGGATATCTTAGAAATTAGATTGAATATTCTTGATCCTTATGTTGATTTCTTTATTTTAAGTGAAGCAACAAAAACATTTTCTGGTCTGGATAAACCACTTTACTATCAAGAAAATAAAGGCAGGTTTGAAAAGTTCAACCATAAAATCATTCACAACATTGTTGAGGATACAACATCACCAGAACTTCATCCATATCAAAGAGATGTTTTTCAAAAGGATAATATTAAGAATTGCATTTTACAAAATATATCTGATGAAGATGCAATTATTTGGAGTGACGTTGATGAAGTTCCTAATCCAGAAGCAATTGAAAAACTAAACACTTATTTTCAACAGGAAGCAATTTTTCATTTTGCCCAAGAAAATTGTATGGGATACTTGAATCTTGTTGAAGTTGGTGGTATAATTCGTGCTATGACAACCGATTGGGATTATGAAGATAGGCCAAGATGGTTGGGCACTAAATTATTCAGTAAATCAATTCTTAACAAATATACTTTATCTGAATTGCGTAGTAAACAGGAAAATGAAAAAAATTATAGAATTTTTCCTGGTGGGTGGCACTGGAGTTATGTTGGAAGTGAAGGACTTTCTGTTGAGGAGAGAGTGTTAAAAAAGATTGAGTGTGCTGCTCATTCTGAGTTAAACAATGATCAAATCAAACGGAATGTTGCCAGAGTCAAAGATAACAAAGATCCATTGGGAAGAGACTATGCAATTTATCAAACTGTACCTGTAGATGATTCTTACCCACAATATATCCTTGATAACAAAGAGAAGTTTACAAGTTTAATCAAATGATTGTTTCTGAAATTTATGATGGTTCTGGTATTGGGAACCAACTTTGGCACATTCTTGTTCCAAGAATCATTGCTGAAAGAATGGGGTATGATTGGGGTATTCAAAAGAAACCAACTACCCCTTTCAAAGCATGTGCATTTATGACTAACTTTGATATGGGTAAACCCGTCATTGGTGGTCATGGTCCTGAGGGTGGACCTCCAGTTGAACTGCCCGAAGGAATCAATAACTATTACCTTGAGCGTAGGCAGAGGTATCCTTCCTACATGGGAGGAGAGGAGATGAATGTGTTTGATGATCACCTCTGGAGTGAACTTCCTGATAACACAAAGGTTGAGGGATACTTTCAAAATATGTCATACATTAGTCATCGTAGGGATGATATTATTAAATGGTTGGACTATGACAACAAAATCACCGACTATTCTTCTGATGATATTTGTGTAATTCAATTTCGTGGCGGTGATTATTTGACCGGTGCTTCTTGGGTTCCTCCAGAGTATTATCAGACCGCAGCAAAACATATGCTGGACAAAAATCCAGATATGAAATTTGTCTGTGTCACTGATGACCCAGAACATGCAAGACAATTCATTCCATTTGCCGAAGTTGTTGGTTCTGCTATAATGGAAGAAAAAGATCCATATCAAGGAAGTATTGGTTGGTATGCCTATCCAGGTGGGCCAGTTGGTGTTGATTATTCAATTCTCAATACTGCAAAAAACGTTATTATTTCTTCTTCTACTTTTGCATTTTGGCCAGTTTGGACAAATAAAGATTGTGACGTGATTGCTCCTAAGTATTGGTTTGATTATAAAACTTCCAATGGTTGGTGGAGACCTCACGAATCTATTGTGGATGATTGGTATTGGTTGGATCGTGATGGTGATCTGATGACTGGTGCTGATTGTAGGGAAGAGTATGAAGAATACAAAGAAATAAATCAATTTTATAGGAGCATCAAATGAGCAAGGTTAAAATTTATACCTATTCCCATAATCGTCCTGACTTTATTCAACTTCAGTACGAATCAATTAAACGCCACGTCAAAGATGATTTTGAGTTTATTGTGTTTAATAATGAACGTCCTGGTGGTGATCCAGGTAGTGGGTATTCTTCAGAAAGATTAGATCAAATTTTTAATATATGTAATGAATTAAATATTAAATGTATACGAGTTGAATTGGATCCTGAATTAAAATATATTAATGGATATTTGCAATATGATAATAATGGGTCATTTGCTTTAGGTGGAAGTTATGCTTGTTCATATGCATTTACTTGGGGGTGGAAACATTACATTTCAAGAGATAAATCCGTATCCATAATGATTGATTCTGATATGTTTTTTATTAAAGATGTATCTTTTTCTAATATGATGAAAGAACATAATTTTGCTTTTGTACCTCATTATAGGTACTTAAGTTATTTTAAAAGTGAAAGTGAACCAGGAGAATTTGCCTTTAGTTATCCATGGAATGGGTTTGTAGTTGCAAATATACCTAATATGCCAAATCCTCATGAATTGAGTTGGGGACTTGCAAATTACAATGGAATAACATGTGATGTTGGTGGAGAATGTCTAACGTATATGAATAAGTATAAAGATCAATTGAAAATTAAATATTTTGACCAAATTTCTATTCAAAGAGATTCTTATGTTGAAAATGATCCTCATACAATACCTAAAAATCAAAATCAAATTGAAGTCGGGATAAATGGTTCTTTGGCAGTTTTACTTGAATATGATAATGAAAAGGATTTGATTCTTCCTTTTGAAACTTATGCACCTACAATAAAGGGGGGTGCTTATTATGCTGATGATAGAAGTTATCCATATCAAACAAAAAGGGATAATTATTGGGAGTATTTTAAAAATATGTTCCAATATATTATTGATAAATTTTTAGTAAAATTTAATTTTCCTAAACCATCTTTTGTAGATCTAATAAAATTAGAATCTGATGATATTGAAGAATCCTTTATTTTTCATTATAAAAATGCAAGTAATAGTCACATTTGGATGGGGGAAAATTATAATTCTAAAAAAACAGAATCATTAAAAATGTTACTTAATCAAATTAGAGGAAATAAAAATGCCATTTGATATTTTTCCAAAAGATGAAGTAGATTTTTTTAATTTAATTAAAGAAAATGTTAAAGTTATTTTTGATATTGGATCTAGGGATGATATTGATTATTTAAAAAATTCTTATGATAAATCAAGAGAGTTTCATTTATTTGAACCTGATCCAAAATTTTTGACACAAATTGAAAATCAAATTAAACAATTAGAAGATACTGAAAATGTAGAAAATTTAATATATCTTAATTGTTTTGGACTGGGTGATAAAGAAGGTATTTTTACATATTATCCAAATACTCAATCATTTGTTTTTAGAACATATTTGGCAACTTCTGAAGATGTTGGAATTTCCTTTCCTGTTAAAACTTTAGATAGTTATTGTAAAGATAACAATATAAAAAAAATTGATTTTCTAAAAATAGATATTGAAGGTATGGAAATAGATGTCTTTAATGGTGGAAAAAATATTCTTAGTAATACTGATATAATTCAATTTGAATTTGGATCTTGTATGTTAGATAGAGGAGTATCACCTGAAGATTTGCTTAGATGTTTTGATAATAGTAAATTTGATATTTTCTTACAAAAAGTTGATCCAAGACATCCTTTTTATTTTGAATCTATGCCATTGTTGATACCATTAACAATAGAATTATATACTACAATTAAAAAATACATGATTGAAGGTAGTGGATGTAATATGGTTGCAATTAAAAAAGAAATTGCTCCTCAATTATATAATAAAATTATTTCTAATTAAGAACAAAAAAATTTATGATTAGTGTATATGGTGCTTCTGGATTTGTGGGTGGTAGATTCTGCAGTCTCTACCCAGATCTAGTCCTTAAGCAAGATCGAGAAGAGAGAAAACCAAAAACAAAAAGTATTCTTTATTTAATTTCAACAGTAGACAATTACAACGTACATACCAATATTACCCTCGATGTCGAAACCAACCTCAAAGTTCTTTGTGAAGTTTTGGATTTTTGTAGAGATTCTGATATTGTCTTCAATTTTATCAGTTCTTGGTTCGTATACGGGGAAACTGAATTACCAGCAAAAGAAGAATACATCTGCAAACCAACAGGGTTCTATTCCATTACAAAAAAAGCAGCAGAAGATTTACTGATTTCTTTTTGCAAAACTTATAATGTTAAGTATAGAATTATACGCTTGTGTAATGTTTTGGGAAAGAGTGACAACAAAGCATCTCTTAAAAAGAATGCTCTTGTACATATGATCAATCTTCTTAAGCAAGATGAAGATGTTTACTTATATGATGAGGGAACTCCAGTTCGTGATGTAATGCACCTTGATGATGTATGTAAAGCAATAAAACTTATCTGTGATGAAGGAAACATAAATGAAATTTATAATGTTGGGAGTGGACAACCAACCTCTATTGGTGATATAATTGGTAAAGCAAAGGAGTATCTGGGTTCTAAATCAGTTATAAAATTTAAAGAAGCACCTGAATTTCATCAGATTGTTCAAGCAAAAGATTTTTGGCTTGATACAACAAAGTTACAAACACTTGGATTTACTCAATCAATTTCAACAGAAGAAATTATTAAACAACTATGTACGACCTAATTGACAGTTTTATTCAATCTGCCAAAGAAGTGGATAAGGATGTATTCCCATATCTAGCAAATAAAAAAGAGTTTGTTGGTGGTGAAGATAATGTATATTATTCTGGTCCCTACTGGGATGACCTGGAGGTTAGGGAACTTATTCACTCCACTATGAAAGGAAAGTGGCTTTCTTCTGGTGAGCAAGTTAATAAGTTTGAGCGTGAGTTCTCAAAGAAGTTCAACTTCAAGCATTCTGTGATGGTGAACTCTGGAAGTTCTGCCAACCTTGTAATGTTCGCTGCACTCAAAAAGTATTTTGGGTGGAAAGATGGTGATGAAATTATTGTGTGTGCATGTGGATTCGTTACTACAATTGCACCAATTGTTCAGTGTGGTTTGAAACCTGTTTTTGTTGATATTGATTGGGAAGATCTTAACTGGGATTTGGATCAGGTTGAGAACAAAATTACTGAAAGAACTGTTGGTGCCATTTCATCGCCTGTTCTTGGCAATCCCTACAACATGAACAAGTTCGTTGATCTTTGCCGCCGCAAGAGTATTGCTTTGATTGCAGATAACTGTGATAGTCTTGGAAGCAAGTGGCATGGTAATTATCTGACTGATTATGCAGTTGCTGCTTCCTGCTCATTCTATCCTGCACATCACATTTGCACGATGGAAGGAGGTATGGTTTCTTCAAATGAAAAAGGAATTATTGACCTTGCTCGTAGTTTTGCTTGGTGGGGTCGTGGATGTTATTGTGTTGGTCAGCAAAATCTTCTTTCTAATGGTGTTTGTGGAAAACGTTTTGATACTTGGTTAGAAAACTACGAAGACATAGTTGATCATAAGTATGTTTTTTCAACTATGGGATATAATCTCAAACCTCTTGATATGCAAGGTGCTGTTGGGTTAATTCAACTTCAAAAGTTTGAAGAAATTCATCAACTGCGTAGAAGTAATAAAGAAAAAATTCAAAAGATTATTGAGAAAATTCCTGGAACCCGAGTTGTTAATGAACGTGAAGGTGCAGAAACAAGTTGGTTTGGTGTTCCTATTGTATGTGAAGATAAAGATCTAAAGAGAACTCTTGTTGCTCATTTGGAAAGTAATAAGATTCAAACTCGTAATTATTTTGCAGGAAACGTTCTTCTCCATCCTGGATATAGTCACCTTGATGATGCAACTAAATATCCAAAAGCAAACCAAGTTTTGAATAAAGTATTCTTTCTTGGATGCTCTCCAACAATTAATCAGAATATGATTGATTATATTGAAAGTGTAGTTGATTTGTTTATCAATGCTTGATTTATCCAGAGTAACTTTAGTTGCTGTAGACAATACATCCAGAGTAAGTGGAACTATCAAAGCAATTTTCACTTGTATTGAACAAGCAAAATTTGGTTCAGTAAAACTTATTACATCAAAAAAAATAAAAGATCAATATCATGATTCTCTATTGGATGATGGTATTGTAATAGAGGAAATGGTTTTTCCAATTACTAATATTGATGAGTATAGTAAGTATTGTTTATATGAACTTCACAGACATATAGATAAAGATTATTGTTTGATGGTTCATGATCATGCTTTTATTATTAATCCAGATGCATGGTCTGATGAGTTTTATGAATATGATTATATTGGTGCTCCTTGGCCATATCAAGAAAACTCTTATGTAACTCCATTTGGTGAACACATTAGAGTTGGAAATGGTGGATTCTCTTTGAGAAGTAAAAAACTTCTGGAGGTTCCTTTGAAAAGAGAAATACCTTTTAATTGCACCACTGGAGATTTCTACAAGCACTTTAACGCAAATAACTTTGCAGAAGATGGAAACATTTGCGTACACAATAGACATATGTTTATTGAAGAAGGATGTAAGTTTCCTTCAGTTGAAATTGCTGCAAGATTTTCATATGAAACAGCAATTCCAGAAAATCAAGGATTAATCCCATTTGGTTTTCATTTTAATCTCCCCCCTACAATTACAATAGAGGACTAATTATGATCGGTTATAATAGGCTCGGTTCTAACGGGCGTCTTGGAAATCAGATGTTTCAGTATGCTGCTCTTCGTGGTATTGCTGCACAACACGGATATGATTGGGTTGTTCCTTCTCCCGAAGGACCACATCAAACTAACTATGGTCTTTTCGATTGTTTTGAGATGAGTTGTGTTGGTGAAAAAAATCTTGGATTAGTTTCCAGTAATTTTCCAACTTACAAAGCAAGCACTGGTGCATTTGATGAGGAATTTTTTAATTCTTGCCCAGATAATTGTAATCTTGAAGATTATTTTCAAACAGAAAAGTATTTTGCTCATATTAAGAATGAAATCAAACAAGATTTTACTTTTAAGTCTGAGCATTTGGAACTATGTAAGAATTTTATTTCTGAAATTGGTAATGTTATTTTCTTACATGTTCGCAGAGGTGACTATGTAAATCTTCAATATTATCATCCTGTATGTGAACTTGAGTATTATGAACGAGCATTAGAAAAGTTTGATAAAGACATTTCTGTTCTTGTATTTTCTGATGATATTGCATGGTGTTCTAAACAGAGCATTTTTAGTTCTGATAGATTTCTTCTTTCAGAAAACAATGAAAGGTATGGACATGTTCATCTTGATGCTGATGGTCAAATGAGGCATTCTTTGATTCCTTATATTGATTTGTGTCTAATGTCCTTATGTTCTGGTGGAATTATTGCCAATAGTTCTATGAGTTGGTGGGGTGCATGGTTAATTGAAAATCCAACTCAACCAATTGTTGCTCCTAAAGTATGGTATGGTTCTGCCGCCACTGTTGATGATAGTGACCTCATTCCTGAGAGGTGGGAGCGTATTTAATGCCTAAAATTTCCATCGCCATTCCAGCATATGTTAAAGATAAAACTGATTTACTATACTTGAAAGAATCTTTTGATAGAATTGTCCAACAATCTTTTACTGATTATGAAGTAGTTGTTTCGGATAATTCTTCAAACAATCTAGTAGAAAATCTTTGCAATCAATATCATGATAAGTTTTTATTAACTTATAAGAAAAATCTTGATCATATTGGAATGTCTGCCAACTCAAATGTTGTAATGGATTTGTGTAAGGGAGAATATATTAAAATTCTCCATTGCGATGATTTCTTGTATTCTTTTGATGCTTTAAAAATTATTATAGATTGTCTTGATTCTAGTGATAACTATTGGTTAGTAAATGGTTTTAATCACTCTTACGATGGAAAAAATTTTTTTGATTCTAGAATTCCAACTTACCCAGATCATTTGTTAGTTGGAAATAATCTTCTTGGGTGTCCAACCAATGTAACGATCAGAAATCAAACTATAGAATATTTTGATATTAATACTCAAACAAGTATGGATCATGAATGGTATCATCGTCTTCGTATGAAATATGGTATGCCATTAATTTCTGAAAATGTGTTAACAACAAGTAGACTACATAATAATAACACAACATCAAAACTTAATTTTGATATTGTGATAGAAGGTGATGGAACTGCATGGCAATTTATTCAAAGTGAATTAGATTATCTTAAAGAAAAACATAAAGACTTTTTTGAAAATTGGGAATATCCAAATGATTGATTTGTCAAATGCAACTTTTATAATTCCATTGAGAATAGAATCTGAAGATAGACTCAGAAATATTATTACAGTCCTTTGTTTTTTACTGGGAAATTTTGATACTAAAATTATTGTAAAAGAAGTAGACAAATCTTCAGTTTTTATAGAGGAAGTTATTCCACAAATACATGAATTTTTAGGGAAAGATTCTCACATAACTCATATATTTGAAAAATCTGATGATCCTGTTTTTTATCGTATGCATATTCTAAATGAAATGCTTGCGATGAGTAAAACCGATGTGGTAATTAATTATGATTGTGATGTTCTTCTTCCAGTAGAATCTTATGTAAGTTCATATAATTCTATTTTGAATAAAGAATGTGACGTTATATATCCATTTGGATCTGGAAATTACCAAAAACAAATACATGCAACTGATGAATTAGTATCAGACTTTTTAAATAATGATTTTGATTTTTCTATTTTAGATAGAAAATCTAATATTTGGTCATCAGACTTTGGTTGGGTTCAATTTTTTAATCGTCAAGTTTATATTGATGGTGGAATGGAAAATGAAAACTTTAAAGGTTCTTCACCTGAAGATAAAGAAAGATTTTATAGATTTACTACTTTAGGATATAATGTAGGAAGAATTAATAATCTGATCTATCACTTGGAGCATAGTAGAGGTTCTAATTCCTGGCCAACTTCTATGCATGGAAATCCATATATGAGAAATAACCTTGAATTGTGGGAAACTATTCAAAAAATGAATAGAGAACAATTACTTGAATACTATTCAACACAATCTTATCTGAAAAAATATGTTAGCATTTAATCAAATTGGGAATCTTGGTAGACTTGGAAATCAAATGTTTGAGTATGCAACTTTAAGAGGCATCGCAGCAAAACATGGATATTCCTGGTGCATTCCTCCATTTCATGTAAAAGGTATTGAAAATTATAGTTTACATCAATGTTTTAAATTGGAGTCTGTAGAAGATAAAAATTTAAATTATATTGAAAATATTCAATATATTCAAGAAAGATTTTTTCATTTTGATGAAGAACTATTTGAAAATTGTCCAGACAATGTAAGTTTTCATGGATTTTTTCAAAGTGAAAAGTATTTTCAACATATCTCTGATGAGATTCGTAAAGACTTTACTTTTTTAGATGAACATTTAGAACCCTGTAAAGAGTTCATTTCTCAATTTGATGGTCAAGAACCAATCATGCTTCATGTTCGTAGAGGAGATCCAAATCTTGTAGATCCTCGTGGATTTAAATGGGCATATGTAAATTGTTCTGATCAGCATCCTGTTCAATCACTAGAATATTATCAAGAAGCTTTAAAACATTTTGATGATGATCAACCAGTAATTGTTTTTTCTGATTCTCCAGAATGGGTTAAGCAACAAGAATTTTTTGATGGTGATCGCTTTTTTATCTCAGAACCGCAAGAAAAATACGGTGATGGATCTTATTTACCGTATGTTGATCTATGTTTGATGTCTCTTTGTTCTCATGCTATAATTGCAAATAGCACTATGAGTTGGTGGGGCGCTTGGTTGCAATCCAATCCAAACAAAAAAATAGTTGCTCCAAAAATGTGGTTTGGTCCAGTTTATGCTGACAAAGATACCACAGATCTTTATCTTGAAGATTGGATTGTTATCTGATGTATGTTTCTTCTTGTCCTCTAAGAGTATCCTTGTTTGGTGGATCTACAGACAATCCATTTTTTGTTGAAAAATATGGATATGGTGCAGTAATTAGTTTTACTTGTGATCTAAAAACGTATATAACCTTACATGAAGATAAGGTTGGATATAATATGCAAGGGAATAAGTACATCATTAATTATTCAAAACGAGAAGAAACTGAATTTATTGAAGATATTAAAAATGAAGTAGTTCGGGGAGTATTGAGTTACTTTGATTGTCTTCCTAGTACTATTAGTATGACGAGTGATGCGTATTCGCAAGGTAGTGGACTTGCATCATCATCTTCATATATCATCAGTTTAATCAAAGCAATTTCTATGTCTAAAGATATAGAAATGACAGATATTGAAATATGTTCTTTATCTTATAAACTTGAAAGAGATTTTAATCCATATTGTGGATATCAGGATCCTTATGGTTGTGGAATTGGTGGGTTTAAAAGAATTGAATTTCAAAAAGGTGGAATAGTAAAATATGATTTTCAATCTACGGATCTCTTCAATAATTATGATGCACATTTAGTATTCACTGGAGTAACTAGAAATTCAAAAAATATTTTGAAAGATGTTAGTGAAAATATTGATAAGATCACACCACTACTTGATACTTTAGAAGTTGCTTATGATTGCTTACTTCAAAAAAATTATGATGAGTTTTTATATCATTTAAATAAGAGTTGGGAACAGAAAAAACAAACAAGTTCTTCAATAGTTGAGAATCAAACGATAAAAAATATAGATGAATATTTGTCAAATAATCCACTTGTTATCTCACATAAATTATGTGGGGCAGGTAATGGTGGATTCTTTTTAACCTTTTCCGAAAAAGGTAAATTGACATTGCCATATTCTTCTGTTAAAATTAATGTATCTTCCGATGGAGTAAAAGGTAAAAAACTATGATTAGATTAGAAACAAAACATCCCGTTGCAATTGAATCTCCAGATCATATTGCACCTGTTGGAACTGTAGATGATAATACAACTGACATTGATTATATTAATGCGGTAAAGGAATATTTTAATAATGAGCAAATTCGAGTTCTTGATCTTGGGTGTGCTGGTGGTCAATTAATTGCAGATTTTATTGATCGGGGAGATGTTGGTGTTGGATTAGAAGGTTCTTCCCACGCAAGAGAACGGGGTGCTGGAAAGCATAATTGGGATAAGTATGGAGATAAAAATCTTTTTACTGTTGATTTGTCCAAGCCTTATCAACTATATGAAAACGATGAGAAGATGCAATTTGATTTCATTACCACTTGGGAAGTAGTTGAACATATTGCAGAGGAAGATCTTAGTACCTTTTTTGGACAAATTCGCAATCACTTAAAAGATGATGGTGTTTTTTGTTGTTCAGTATCTGTAGTATCTGATGATGTTGGTTGGGTCGATGGTAAATTTCTCCGCAGGCATCAATCTGTTTTTAATGCTGCTAAGTGGATCAATCTAATTTTTGATTATGGATTTGAATTAGCATATAATCCTTCATGGCCTCCTACTCCTGTAGGAATTCAATATCCTCACCATCCCGGTATTCCCGAAGGTGTTGCTGCTCGCCCTCAAGGTCTTTTCTTTGGTTATCTTTTTGGTGATGCAATGTTCAGAATGCACACCACTTATGGAAATAGCATTTTCTTCTGTCTTAAAAAGAAACTATGAATCCATTTTCTGAATACATTGAAGTTCTTCAAGGTGCTCATATTGAAGAAGAGTTTGAAAAGTTTTGTAGAGCATTTGACTCTTATGAAAGAATTATCATTCTTGGTAATGGGGGTAGCAATTCTGTAGCATCTCATATCTCTCAGGATTACATGAAGTTTCATAAAAAGAAAGTTTCTATCCTTTCTGATCCTTCAATGATCACAATGCTGACCAATGATTTTGGATATGAGAATGCATATCAAAAGTTTTTGGAATATTACGTTGAGAAAGATACTCTTGTAATCATCATGAGTTCTGGTGGAGAATCTAAGAATATGTTAAATGCTCAAGAATGGTGTGAGCAAAATAAAATTTCTTATGGTGTTCTGAGTGGATTTGCTCCTGGTAACACTTTAAGAAAAAATGCATCTAGTGCTCTCTGGAACTATTATATCAATAGCACTGATTATGGTGTTGTTGAATGTTGTCACCAGATTTTTCTTCATGGAGTTGTATGAGATATTGTTTTGATATTGATGGGACACTTTGCCATACTCCCAACAATGAAAAAGGAAAACCAGATTATGAAAATGCTCAACCATTACCTTTTATGGTTGAGCAAGTTAATCGTTTGTATGATGAAGGTAACTATATCATTATGCAGACTGCTAGAGGTAAAGGATCTGGTATTGATCATACAGAACTGACTAAGAAACAACTTAGTGATTGGGGATATAAGTATCATGAATTATTCCCAATGTTTTGTAAACCAACCGCAGATATTTTTATTGATGATAAAGGTATTGATGCAATGGTATGGGCAGCAAAACAACCTCAAGTTAAGGGAATTATTGCAGGAGCATTTGATGTGATTCATCCTGGATATGTTCGTATGTTTGTAGATTGTAAAAAGCATTGTAATCATCTTACAGTTGCACTGCATGAAGATCCCTCTTTTGCCAGACCACATAAACTACCACCAGTTCAAAGTCTAGAAGATCGGAAAGAGATATTAAGAGCAATTAAATATGTGGATGATATTGTGGTCTATCAAGCAGAAGACACTTTTCTTTCATATCTTGATGATTATGATATTCGTTTCTTAGGAGACGACTATCGTGATGGTTCTTATACTGGAAAAGATAAAAAAATTAAAATAGTTTTTGTTAATAGAGATCATGACTATTCAACTACAGAGTTGAAAAGAAAAATTGCAAAATCTTGGAGATAATATGAAAGCACTTGTAACTGGTGGAGCAGGATTTATTGGATCGAATCTTGTAGATCGATTGATAGACATGAACTGGGAAGTCGTTGTAATTGATAATGAAAGTGCAGAATGTAATGAAAAATTTTATTGGAATGATCTAGCAAGTAATCATAAATTAGACGTTTGTGATTATGAAAAAACACGTTCTCTCTATACTGGAGTTGATTATGTTTTTCATCTTGCTGCAGAATCTAGACTTCAACCAGCAATTAAAAATCCAATTAATGCCGTAACAAAAAATGCTGTAGGTACTTGCACAGTTTTACAATGTGCAAGAGAGGCAAAAGTTAAGAAAGTTATGTATTCTTCAACATCTTCTGCCTATGGTTTAAACAAATATCCAAATTATGAGATAGATCCAAATGACTGTCTTAATCCATATTCTGTTTCCAAAGTTGCTGGAGAAGAATTGTGCAAAATGTATACAAATCTTTATGGACTTAAGACAATCATCTTTAGATACTTTAATGTATATGGAGAACGTTCACCAACTACTGGGCAGTATGCTCCTGTAATTGGTATTTTCTTACGACAAAAAAATTCTAATCAACCTCTTACTATTGTTGGTGATGGTGAACAACGTAGAGATTTTGTGCATGTTCAGGATGTTGCATCTGCTAATATCATGGCGGCAATTGCAAATCTTGAAGATCAACATTATGGACAGATATACAATATTGGAAACGGTGAAAATATTTCAATTTTAGAAATTGCAAATCAAATTTCTGAGGAGCATGTTCATATTCCTCCAAGAGATGGGGAAGCAAGAACAACTCTTGCATGTATCGATAAGGCAAGAAACACTTTTGGATGGCAACCAAAGTTTAATGTAAAAAAATGGATAGAAGAAAACTCATGAGTACTTTTGTTGTATTAAGAACTGCTGCTCTTGGCAACAGAATTAAATCATATGCTTCTCATATGGCAAGATATGATCGAGTGTTGATTGAAAAACCAACTGATATCAACTTGTTTGAAAACTTTGAACTGGCAACTCCAGAAGATATTCAAAATTATCCACATACAGGATCTGTTTGGCGTTTACTTGTGGATGAAAATGAAGAGCATCTCATTGATGAACTAAAAAGTATTGATTTTCTCTATGGAAAAGTCCCACAGTATTTTGTTGATAAATATGTTCCAATTTTTAAGCAATTCAAACTCAAATCAGATTTGCAAAAAGTTATTGACGATATAACTAAGGATTGGGACAAAGAAAATATGGTGGGAATTAATATTCGCAGTTGGTTGCCACCTATTGATAATTGTGGAAGAAGTGTATGGGTTGATTTTGAAGGATTTGAAAGAGAAGTTCAGAAGTTAGAATCAAATCAAAAGTTTTTCTTTTCTTCCGATAATTTAAATATTAATAACTATTATAAGGAAAAGTATCCGAATCAAATAATTACACTTCCAAGAACTGTAAGTACAATTGCTAATGATGGATCTGTTGATGACGTTCAGCAAACTAAAGAAGCATTTCTTGAAATGTATCTTTTATCGCAGTGTCAAAAGAAAATAGTTTGTTCTTTTGGAAGTACATTTCCTGAAGTTGCTTGGTGGTTCGGTGGGTGTAAAGCAGAAGTTGTCACACCAACTTTTTGGGACAAAGTTCCTGAATCTTTTTATAACGACGTTTTTATTCAAAAGTAAATGGACAAAAATAAATCTGTATATAAACTAAAAGGTCTTCCTCCAATTTATTATACTAATTTGGATAGGAGTGAAGATCGTAAACAGTATATGGAAGATCAATTTAAATATTGGGAAATTACTGATTACACAAGAATATCTGGATATGATGGAACTGGTGATGATGATCTTGGTGACATATTGAAAGGTAGGTATCCAGATAATATGGGTCCTACAGATGTTGGATGTTGTACATCACATTTGAAAGCAATTGAATATTGGTATAATAATTCTGATACAAATTGTGCAATCATTATGGAAGATGATTGTGATTTATCAGTTGTTAAATGTTGGCCATTTACTTGGAAAGAATTTTATTCTAAACTACCGTTTGATTATGATTTGATTCAGTTAGCGGTGATTAACCCTGGATCTCTTCATGTTAAAATGCATAAAAGATTTGCAAATGATTTTTCAACAGCATGTTACTTGATTACTAGACATCATGCAAAAAAATTAATAGATTTATGTTGTAGAGATGGAAAATATAAACTAGATTATAAAGCAAAACCAAGATGTAATTCAGAGCACTTAATTTATGAATCTGGAAATTCATTTGCAATACCATTGTTCCTTTATTCTTCAGAGAATACCAGTTCTATGATATGGGATCAAAATCATATTGATACATTTCATGTTCCAAGTAGAGATGGTTTGCGTGAGTTTTGGTCAAAACAAGCAAGTCTAATTGAAAATTGGGATGATATATTTGATTATGATCCTTTTCTTGGTAGACTTCCTCCTGAGGTTTCTCATCAGTAGTAATTTATACTCATGTTATGATATCCGAACAAAGGGGTGCTTGACACCCCTTTATTTTTGCTATATAATTGTGTAACAATTCTTAACGAATGTAACAATGACTGTAACCAAAAACGAGTTCGGGCAAATGAATATGTTTGCTAAAGAACCTGCAATGTATATGACTAAAGAAGACCTTGAGCGTTATGGCATCGAACCTTATGCTGAGAAAGCGGAGAAAATGAATGGACGCTGGGCAATGGTCGGTATTGTTGCTGGGGCTCTTTCTTATGCTCTCACTGGCAAACTCTTCTTCGGAATCTTCTGACAACTGATTGACAATGACTTCAATTTTGTTTACAATGACCTCTGTTGCCTTCTTTGTTTTGTTGGCAGCATCCGTAGAAAAACTTTGCGAGACTTACTGATGGCTACTTATTCTGTTACTCTTCAATCCCCTGATGGTACTGAAACCACTATTCAGTGCCCTGATGATCAATACATTCTTGAAGCTGCTGAAGAAGCAGGTGTTGACCTTCCTTCTTCGTGTAAAGCAGGTGCCTGCTCCGCTTGTGCTGGCAAGATCATTAGCGGCACAGTTGACAACGAAGAACAATCGTTCCTTGATGATGATCAACAAGCAGAAGGCTGGGTGCTCACCTGCGTGGCATATCCGACTAGTGACTGTGTAATCCTCACCGAACAGGAAGAAAACCTGTGACTGCTGGTATGCTTGGGCAGTTCGCTCTTGCCCTTCAAGAACTTGGATGGGATTCTGATGATGAACTCTCTGTTGAAATTGGAGGTGTAGCAGTCACTGGAACTGCTACTAGTCCAAATGCAAATCCAAAATGGGCAAAACCATTTGGAACCGTATCTTATCAGAACGACGCTTTTATTGTTATTAAAAATAAAACCAGAAGTCCTATGGTCTTCTCCCAACCCAATCCCGAACTTAAACAACAACACCCTTATCAAGGAGAACAAAAATGAAATTTGGTTTTACCCCTGAGGCAGAAATCCTCAATTCCCGTCTTGCAATGCTTGGTTTCGTTGCAGCGGTTATCTCTTATGCCCTTACTGGACAAATTGTACCTGGACTGTTCTGATGGAGGTTAAAATGCGTAAAGAACAATATCAAATTCCTGAAGTCCAATTCCAGTTTCGTGAGTCTGGTGAATTTGTAACTCGCACTTCGTCTGAACTGTTCAATGGAAAGCGTGTGGTCATTTTTAGTCTGCCTGGCGCTTTCACTCCTACTTGCAGTGCCTATCAGTTACCTGGATTCGAAGAGAAATACGACGACTTTCTGGGTCTCGGCATCGACGCTATTTACTGCATCTCTGTTAATGATGGGTTTGTGATGAATGCCTGGGCACAAGACCAGAACATTGAGAAAGTAAAACTCATCCCAGACGGCAATGCATATTTCACACGTTCTATGGGTATGCTTGTCAGCAAGTCTAACCTTGGTTTCGGTTATCGCTCTTGGCGTTATGCTGCGGTCGTGGATAACGGAATCATCGAAAAACTATTCGTTGAAGTGGGGCAACGGGACAATGCAGACACCGACCCTTACGAAGCGACTACTCCAGAAGTTGTTTTCGATTATGTGAAGACAACTGTGAGGGAAACAGCACAAGTTTGAAGTAATAAAAAATAGTAATCAAACTCTGCTCTAAATATAGGGCAGAGTTTTTTAGTATTATGCCAAGAGGACATTTGGATAAGGATACAATAAAATGTGAAGTCCTTAAGATAAAAAGAGATTTGGATAAAGAGTGGATGAATAAAACTGAATATGACCCAAAATGGTTAGCACACCATTACCTCAACAAGGTCTTAGACAAAATCGACGAATACAGGGCTTGACACCAGCAGCAGTCCGTAGTATGATAAATAGGTAAACAAATGTTACGGAATGCAAACTTCTTGTAACATTGTCAACTCCCATCAACCGAGACCTATGGGGAGTATAAATCACGTCTCTCATACCCACAGTGGAGGGTGCTGTGGGGGTATACTAGAATCAGTTCGTCCCCCCGAACTCTTATCTAACTCTCTTAAAAATGACTGCTACAATTTCACGTCAACAATCACAATCGAATATTTGGGAACAGTTCTGCAACTGGGTAACTTCAACCGATAACCGCATTTATGTCGGGTGGTTTGGAGTCCTGATGATTCCCTGCCTGCTTGCTGCAACAATCTGCTTCATCATCGCATTCATCGGTGCTCCCCCAGTTGATATCGATGGTATTCGTGAACCAGTTGCTGGTTCACTCATGTACGGAAACAACATCATCTCTGGTGCTGTGATTCCTTCGTCCAACGCAATTGGACTGCACTTCTACCCCATCTGGGAAGCTGCTTCGCTTGATGAGTGGCTTTACAACGGTGGACCTTTCCAATTGGTAGTCTTCCATTTCCTCATCGGCATCTATGCTTATATGGGTCGTGAGTGGGAACTTTCCTACCGTCTGGGTATGCGTCCTTGGATCTGCGTTGCTTACTCTGCACCTGTTGCTGCTGCTTCTGCAGTGTTCCTTGTGTATCCTTTTGGTCAAGGTTCTTTCTCTGATGCGATGCCTCTGGGTATCTCTGGTACTTTCAACTACATGCTTGTGTTCCAGGCAGAGCACAATATCCTGATGCACCCCTTCCACATGCTTGGAGTTGCTGGTGTCTTCGGTGGTTCTCTGTTCAGTGCTATGCACGGTTCTCTGGTTACTTCCTCACTGGTTCGTGAAACCACCGAGAATGAGTCACAGAACTATGGTTACAAGTTCGGTCAAGAAGAAGAGACTTATAACATCGTTGCTGCTCACGGTTATTTCGGACGCCTTATTTTTCAATATGCTTCCTTTAATAACTCCCGTTCGCTTCACTTCTTCCTTGCTAGCTGGCCTGTGGTAGGCATCTGGTTCACCGCTCTTGGCGTTTCCACGATGGCTTTCAATTTGAATGGCTTCAACTTTAATCAATCTATCGTTGATGGACAAGGTAAAGTTATTAACACTTGGGCAGATGTACTTAACCGTGCTGGACTCGGACTCGAAGTGATGCACGAAAGAAACGCACATAATTTTCCTTTGGATTTGGCTGCTGCTGAAGCAACTCCTGTTGCTCTTACTGCTCCTACTATCGGTTGAGTTTCTTACAAACTGAATAAGAATGAAGAGACCTTTACAGGTCTCTTTTTTTATGGTATTATGTATAAATAGTTCCATACCAAACTTCCATACCATAATGAAAACTTGTAGTAGATGCGGAGAAACAAAAGAACTTGATGGTTTCTCTAAAAGAAGTAGTAGACCTTCTGGGGTTCAGTCAAAGTGTAAGGATTGTGAGCGGGAAGTTCGTAGGCAATATTATAAGACCCACGAATATGCCAGGCGTAGATTTAAACTTACAGAAGACCAATATAATGACCTAATGAAAAATGAAAACTGTGAGATATGTAATGTAGAACTAACCAAGAAATGTATAGACCACTGCCATTCTACAAATAAGGTTCGTGGTGTTCTCTGCAACAACTGCAACACCGCACTTGGATTGGTTGGAGATAATATCAGCACACTAACTAATGCAGTTAAATACCTCCAGAAGCACCAAGAAAATGTCTCATAATAATCAACACCACCCTATGGAAGATTGGGTAATCTGGGCAGGAGTAGGTATGATGGGATTTACAGTTATTGTGTTTGTCGTCTTCACTCTTTCAGTAATCTATTGGGGTTAAAAATTTATGATTAATTTTAAAGTAGGTGACATTTGTAGAATTGATAATCCAATTCAAAAAAGGCATGGAAGAGCATTTGAAATTTTGGGATTTGTGTATGATAAGTCTTGTGACTTTCCACATTCTCCATGTAAACTAAAAGTAAAATATCTAGATACTAATCGCAAGGGAACTTATGATAATGCTTTTGAATCATTAGAAGTAATTGGTGAATCTGAAAATCCAAATACAAAAAATATTTACGAAATAGTACATAAGTAAAAACACTCATTGACCTCTATGTTAAGGTATGTTAACATAAATATGAGAAACGATAATGGAGGTTATGACTTCTTCAACTCTTTCACAACCAATTTCACAAAGGGGGTGGTTCGATGTCCTTGATGACTGGGTTAAACGAGATCGCTTTGTATTTGTGGGTTGGTCTGGACTATTACTTTTTCCCACTGCTTATCTTGCCCTTGGTGGCTGGCTTACTGGCACAACGTTTGTTACAAGCTGGTACACCCATGGGTTGGCGTCTAGTTATCTTGAAGGCGCTAATTTCCTTACGGCTGCTGTGTCAACGCCTGCAGATTCTATGGGTCATTCTCTTCTTCTACTTTGGGGTCCTGAGTCTCAAGGGGATTTCGTCAGGTGGTGCCAACTTGGGGGACTCTGGACTTTTGTGGCGCTCCACGGATCTTTCGCTCTGATTGGATTTATGCTTCGGCAGTTTGAGATCGCCCGCCTGGTAGGCATCAGACCTTATAACGCAATTGCATTCTCTGGTCCTATCGCAGTCTTCGTCAGCGTCTTCCTGATGTACCCTCTGGGACAATCCAGTTGGTTCTTTGCTCCCTCCTTTGGTGTGGCAGCAATCTTCAGGTTCCTTTTGTTCCTTCAGGGTTTCCACAACTGGACCCTCAACCCCTTCCACATGATGGGAGTTGCTGGTATACTAGGAGGCGCTCTATTATGTGCTATTCATGGTGCAACGGTTGAAAACACCCTCTTTGAAGATGGAGACCAAGCAAACACCTTCAAAGCTTTTGAACCTACACAGGAAGAAGAAACGTATTCAATGGTTACTGCAAACCGTTTCTGGTCGCAGATTTTTGGGATTGCTTTTTCCAATAAGCGTTGGCTTCATTTCTTTATGCTCTTTGTTCCCGTTATGGGTCTCTGGACTAGTTCTATTGGGATTATTGGTCTCGCTCTTAACCTTCGCGCCTACGATTTTGTAAGTCAGGAGATTAGAGCAGCAGAAGATCCTGAATTTGAAACCTTCTACACTAAGAATATTCTTCTAAATGAAGGTCTTCGTGCTTGGATGGCACCAGTTGATCAACCACACGAAAACTTTGTATTCCCAGAAGAAGTATTACCACGAGGTAATGCCCTTTGATTAAGATATAAGACTTTATCTTAACCTAAAAATAAATAAGAGGAGTTCCCAGAACTCCTTTTTTTATGCTCCTCATCCTCCTTCTCTTCCAACTTTTTGGAATCTTTATGTTTATAATGTCTCTATTATGATATCCTCAACTACACCTTATAAACTCGCAGAAATTATCAGAGATACTTGGCCACAACTTTACAGACCTACCAAAGTATCTTATAATAAAAAAAAGGAATCTAATAATGAACAAGTACAACAGTGAAGATTACTACACAGTAAGAGAAAGAAGAACTCATAGAAAGATTTGTGATTGTGGAAATTTTGAAGATGCAAGAATGGTGATGCATCTGGATGGACCAAATCGTGAGATTGTAAAAAACAAAACTCTGATGAGTCCAGTAATTGATGTTGAGATTCCAAAGGCATTGCCGACAAATGAGATTGTAATTGATACTAGAGAATATCAAGAACATCAAGATAATTGGATGGTGGATAGGATTAATGAACTACCTCAGATCAAACTTCCAGAAGGTCAAGGACAACCTGTGAAGGTATGAATCACAGAAAACACAAACAAATAAAAAATCTGAAAAACAAAGTGTACACACCAGAAGGATATATTAAAGATCCACAAGATGCCGTGTGTCCTCACTGTGGTCAGAAAAATAAACCTTGTTCTCACGTAGATAGTTTGAGTCGTGCTTGGGCGCGAAGTGCCTGTAAGAAGATAAATACTGATAAGTCGCAGTAACTTATGGGACCTCTACATTCTCCAAAAGAATACTTGTTTCATTTACACGCAACAAGTTCTGGGGAGGCGAAACGAATGTGGAGGCAAAACATAAAAGAAAGTTGGGACAACAAGTGTGCCTATTGTGGGTCAGAAGAAAACCTTACAATAGATCATATTGTCCCACAGTCCAAAGGTGGAATGGACTTTACAAAGAATGTAGTCTGCTGTTGCCACAATTGTAACCAGTCAAAAGGACACGAGCACTGGAAACTATGGTATGTTCAGCAGGACTTTTATAGTGAAGAAAGATTTGATAAAATAGAAGAATGGATGAAACCAGATCCTCCAATGAATCTATTTGCTTATCGTCCAAGACGTAATAATGCTTCTTGAATAAATATATGAAAGGCAGTATATACTGCTTTCCTGGTAAATACCGAACATAATAAATGGCAACTCCGATTCGGATTAAAAGGTCTGCCGTACCCGGTAAAAGACCCACAGTAGACCAACTTTTAAGTGCTGAATTAGCATATAATACTTACGACGGCGAACTAACTGCGAAGAGAGAGCGTCTGGGAATCGGCACAGACATTATTAGAATCGGTGCAGGAGCAACAGTAACCAATGTCATTTATGTCACAAAAGACGGAAACGATACAAACACAGGACTCAAACTCGGAGACGCAAAAGGAACCATTGCAGGAGCAGTCGCAATATCAACAGCAGGTTCCGTTATTAGAGTTAGTGCTGGATCTTATGTAGAAAATAATCCAATTGAAATTCCAAATCAAGTCAGTATTGTAGGTGATAGTCTAAGAGAAGTCTCCATTACTCCACAAAATCAGGGAGATCTTTTCTATGTCGGCACTGGAAACTACATTGCCGAAATGTCATTTGTGGGATCGGCAAACACAGGTGCCATTTTTGCCTTCAATCCAACCAAACCAGTCTATAACAATCAGTCACCATACATTCAGAACTGCACCAACTTCATTCCAAACAGCATCGGAATGAAGATTGATGGGAATCATTCAATTGGTCCGACCAAATCAATGGTTCTTGACTCCTATACTCAGTACAATCAGGGTGGTATCGGAGTCTCAATCACGAACGAAGGATATGCTCAGTTAGTTTCACTCTTCACAATCTGCCCAGACACTGCCGTATTCTGTGGATCTGGTGCTGCATGTGATCTAACAAACTCCAACGCATCATTTGGTAATTATGGTTTAGTTTCTGATGGAGTTGGTGCTAAAAAATATGCAGGAATTATAACAACATCTGCAGCAGTTAATAGTGATACATTTACTATTAATGTATCAACTTCACCAGTGGCAATCGCTACAGCAACCTACTTCAATACTACTGGACTTACAACAATCACAACTGCAACTCCTCATGGGTTTGAAGTTGGAATGGGAGTTACAATTAAGAATCTTGCATTCCTTTGCCCATCAACTGGAGATCCACCAGATATACCTGTAAGGGTAGTTACTAATGCAGTCTATGATAATGTGACTGGAATTGTTACAGTTACAACCTCTGTTGCCAACCATCAATTTAGTGTTGGTATGGGAATTAGTCTTGCTGGACTTGGATTCACTTGTCCTTCTGGACCTGGTATTGTGACATATCCAAGTGGTAGGGAAGGGTATGTATTCAGACTTGATTCGATTCCAGCATCTAATCAATTCACCGTAAACGTTGGTCCATCAACATTACCTCATACCTATGTGTCTGGTGGAACCGCAAAATTTGTTGGATATACGTTCCCTAGCGGAAATTATGGACATGTGTTTGAAGTTCAGTCTGTATCAAGTCCAACAACATTTTCAGTTTACACTGGAGTTTCAACTCTTCCTCATAATTATGTTGCAGGTGGTTTTGCAAAAATAAATGTTGTCCGACCTTTTGATGGGCAAGTTGTTTACTTTGGTAATCTATATTACACTGTTGGCAAAATCCAAGTCAGTTCTGGAGGAACTGGATATAATTCTAATCCTATTGTGACAATTTCTCCACCATCGACTGAATGGGGAATTCAAGCAACTGCTGCTGCAGAGATTTCAAATGGTTCTGTAATAGATATTCAAATTGTATCAAGTGGTAGAGGATACACATCACCACCAACAATTACAATTTCGTCTCCTGACGTGGGAATAAATACAGCAACAGCTACTTTACAAACACTTCCAACATATTATTCAATTCTGAATTCGACTCCAATTTCTTCTGGAATTTGTACAATTACAGTCAATGATAATGTTCCTTTTGCAGTTGGTGTTGGAACTACGGTTTTATTCTTTAAGCAAAGTCGAGTATTAGCATCTGGACATTCTTTTGAATATATTGGTTCAGGTACAAATATCAATGCTGCTCTTCCTGCTCAAGGCGGTGTTTCGATTCAAGACAATGAAATTGATATGAGAAATGGTGGTCTAGTTGTTTTCACAAGCACTGATCAATCTGGTAATTTTAGAATTGGTGATGGTGTTGTGATTAATCAGACGACAGGAACAATCTCTGGAACATTTTACTCAAAAAGTTTGTTCTCAACAATGACACCATTTATTCTAGCATTAGGAGGAGAATAAAAGAATGGCACTTGCTCTTAACGTATTCAGAACAGTTACAAAAATTGCAACTACAGATCCAGTTGGAATCTATACTGCACCAATTGGTTATACTGGGGTGGTTCTATTAGCACAAGTTGCAAATATTGGTAATGATACTCAAACAATATCTTTTTTCCATAAAAGAACAACTTTAGGAATTGCAGTTACAACTGAAATTTTAAAGAATTTTCCAGTTCCTGCAAGTGACACGGCAAATCTACTTTCAGGAAAATTAGCACTGGAATCTGGTGATGTTCTTGTATTATCTGCAAGTAACAATACTGATATTAAATTTTTAGGAAGCATTCTAGAAACACTTAACTAAAATGGCAAAGTACGTCAGCGGCAGACAAAAAAATCTTAAGGTTGGTATATCATCTTATAGTGAAAATTTAACTTCAATTCAAGTTATTGGAAATGTTGGTATTGCAACTACTAATGCAACATCAAAACTTTATGTCGTTGGCGATGGATATTTTACGGGTGTAGTTACTGCAACAAACATTAATGTAAGTTCATCATCTTCTTTTTCTCAACTTTATGTTTCTGGTATTACCACACTTGCCGCAAATGGTGGTATTACGACAACTGGTGGAGATTTATATGTTGGTGGAGATTTATATATTGCAGATGATTTAGTATTTGATGAATTTAATGCAAGAAATGGAAACATAACAGGCATCGCTACAATCGATACGCTTAAAAATACTGTTGGTACAATTACAAATCTTGGTGGTACTAACATTAATTACAGTGGTGTTGGTACGATTGCAACACTCAATAGTACCGTTGCTTCCATTACAAATCTCAGTGGTACTAATGTAAATTATAGTGGTGTTGGCACTATAGCAAGACTTAACAGTACCGTCGCTACTCTTACTAACTTAGACGGCACTAACATCAATTATACTGGTGTTGGTACAATCACCACTTTAAGAGTTATTACTGGTATTATTACTAATATCAATTCTTCTGGTATCATCACTGCAACACAATTTACCACTGGTTCTGGTAATCTTGGATTTACTACAAATACCATTAGTGGACCTCAAGAGATTATCATTGATCCACTTCCAGTTGGAGTTGGTACAACAAGTGGATCTGTAAGAATTAAGGGTGACTTATATGTTGATGGCACTCAGTTTATTGTTAATTCTACAACGATTGAACTTGCTGATTTTAATGTTGGTATTGCAACAACAGTAGGAAATGATTTATTATTAGATGGTGCTGGAATTGGAATCGGATCACAAAATATTCGTAAAACTTTAACATGGGATTATGGGGATAGTGCTTTTAAATCGAGTGAAAATTTTGACCTTACAACTGACAAAGTTTATAAAATTAATGGAGCCACACTTTTAAGTTCTTCTCAACTTACGGTTCCAAATATTGATATAAGTGGTGTTGGCACTATAGCAACATTGAATAGTAATGTTGGTACGATTCAAAATCTAAGTGGAACCAATATTAATTATACTGGTGTTGGTACAATCACCACCTTAAGTTCTACAAACGGAACGATTACGAATTTAAGTGGAACCATTGGTACAATCACCACCTTAAGTTCTACAAACGGAACAATCACGAATTTGGGTGGTACTAACATCAATTATACTGGTGTTGGTACAATCACCACCTTAAGTTCTACAAACGGAACGATTACGAATTTAAGTGGAACCATTGGTACAATCACCACCTTAAGTTCTACAAACGGAACGATTACGAATTTAAGTGGAACCATTGGTACAATCACCACCTTAAGTTCTACAAACGGAACAATCACGAATTTAAGTGGAACCATTGGTACAATCACCACCTTAAGTTCTACAAACGGAACGATTACGAATTTAAGTGGAACCATTGGTACAATCACCACCTTAAGTTCTACAAACGGAACGATTACGAATTTAAGTGGAACCATTGGTACAATCACCACCTTAAGTTCTACAAACGGAACAATCACGAATTTAAGTGGAACCATTGGTACAATCACCACTTTAAGAGTTATTACTGGTATTATTACTAATATCAATTCTTCTGGAATTACAACCTTAACACAACTAGGTGTTAATGGACTGACAACCACTTCACAATTAGTTGTTTCTGGTATTTCAACTTTAGGTGTTGTTACTGCATCACAACTTTTTGTTTCTGGTGTTGCCACTGCAACAACATTTATCGGTGCTTTAACAGGTATTGCAGCGTCTGCAACACAACTTGTAACTCCAAGAACATTTCAAATTACTGGTGATGTTATAGCATCTGCAATTAGTTTTGATGGTACAGGTAACGTATCTTTAGCTGCAACAATTCAACCAAATTCTGTAGGTCTTGGTACAGATACAACGGGTGATTATGTTCAGTCAATTAGTGGAACTGGAAACCAGATCACCGTTACCAGTGGAACAGGAGAAGGTTCAACACCTACTTTAAGTATCCCTAATCAATTTACTATCCCACAAGATGCAACGGTTACTAGAGATCTTCAAGTCAATCGTAATTTAAGTGTTACTGGAAATGTCACAATTGGTGGAACTTCAGCAATAATTTTTTCACAATCATTAAACATATTTGATCCAGATATTATTCTTGGATTTAGAACTGATGCAAATGGTAATGATGTTTCAAATGACACTACAGCAAATCATGGTGGTGTTGCTCTTGCATCCACTGAAGGATCACCATTAGTTCAACTGTTTGTTGCTGGCATTGAAACAAATCCAGCCACATATAAGAAAATTATGTGGTTTAAGGCAGGAACTTTTGCTGGACTTGGAACCGATGCTTGGTTATCTAATTATGCGGTTGGTATTGGTAGCACACAGTTTCCAGTAGGAACTAGACTTGCTGCTGGTGCAGTTCAATTTAGCGAAAGAGATTTAGCAGTTGTTAGAAACATTAATGCTTCTGGTATTGTTACAGCAACGACTGGAAACATTACAACAATTAATGGCACTACTGCAAACTATAGTATTGGAAATATTGTTACCGGTGTTATTACAAATGCACAAGGAACCAATTTAAATTATAGTGGTGTTGGCACCATTACTACATTTAATGCTACAACAAGCACTACTACAAATGTAAATGGTACTAATCTAAACTTTAGTGGTGTTGGCACTATTGCAACACTTAATAGCACTAGTGCAACTCTTACTAATTTAGGTGGCACCAATGTCAATTATACTGGTATTGGTACGATTACAAGATTTAATAGTACTGTAGGAACAATAACTAATTTAGGTGGAACTAATGTTAATTATAGTGGTATCGCAACTGTTGGATCATTAAACATTGGTGCCACTCAAGTCATTAGTTCAGCAAGGCAACTTCAAAACATTGCTTCACTTGATGCAACAACAACCGCAACAATTGAAGCAGCAATTGCTAATGCACCTAATACATTTACTGATCTGAATGTAACTGGTATTAGCACTCTTGGAATTACAAGTGCAACTAGTTTAACAGCACAACAACTGAATGTTTCTGGATTATCAACATTCAACAACAATATTAATATTGCTTCTGGTATTATTACAACAACTGGAAATTCTGGTGTTGGTATTGGAAGCTTCTTAAGATTGAAAGCATATCAATCTAACGAGGGTGGTGAAATTGCATTTGAATACATTAATGGAAGCACTGGTTATTATCTTGATGTAGGTCCTTCAAACGTATTCAGATTTTCAAACTATGATGCAGCAGGAACTTATACATTTTTTACTAACAGCGCAGAAAGATTAAGAATTACAAATGCTGGTCTTGTTGGTATTGGTTCTGCATCTCCGACAACAACTTTAGATGTTATTGGAACTGTAAAGGCAGGAACCGCACTAACATCCGTCCAATTTGGTGGTGATAATGGAAGAAATATAGAAATTGGTATTGGTGCTACTAATATTTCAACATTCCTAGATTTTCATGGAGCAGATTCAACATATTCGGATTATGCAACAAGATTAATTCGTGATGGTGGTGATAATGGCAATTTTAATATTATTAATCGTGGAACTGGTTCATTAAGGTTAGTTACTCAAGATGCAGGAGTAATTGATATTCTAACTCAAAATACTTTTAGACATCGTATTGATTCTAATGGTGTAATTTTAGTTGGAACAGCAAATTCTACAGGAACTGCATCACAATTATTCCAAGTCAATAGTGGTGGATATTTTAATGGTAATCTTGGAGTTGGTAACACAAATCCAACTAGCACATTAATGGTTCAGGGTGATGGAAGATTTGTATCTTCAGGACAAGGTGATGTTAGTATTACACACTCTAGTCTTGTTTCAACTATAAGAGCAGCAGCATCTGTTCAATTGGCCTTGGGTGCTGGCGGTGCAGAAGCAGTAAGAATTAACACTTCTGGTAATGTTGGCATCAACTCTACAACACCAACATCAAAATTAGATGTAGTTGGTGATGTTAAAGTCTCTGGTGTTGTCACTGCAACGACATTTAGTGGACAAATTAATTCTGGCATCGCTACAATTACCACATTAAATGTTACAACAAGCACCACTACAAACGCAACTGGAACTAATTTAAACTTCAGTGGTGTTGGTACAATCGCAACACTGAACAGCACTGTTGGTACAATTACTAATGCAACTGGAACTAATCTAAACTTCAGTGGTGTTGGTACAATCGCAACACTGAACAGCACTGTTGGTACAATTACTAATCTAGGTGGCACTAATATTAATTATACTGGTGTTTCTACTCTTACTAATGCAACTGGAACTAATTTAAACTTCAGTGGTGTTGGAACCATTGCAACACTGAATGTAACGAATTCTTCTATTACTAATATTAATTCTACTGGTATTATAACCGCAACCCAATTTACCACTGGTTCTGGTAATCTTGGATTTACAACTAATACAATCAGTGGACCTCAAGAAATTATTATTGATCCACTACCAGTTGGAGTTGGTACAACTAGTGGTATTGTTAGAATACGTGGTGACCTATATGTTGACGGAACTCAGTTTGTTGTTAACTCCACAACCATTGAATTAGCAGACTTTAATGTTGGTATTGCATCAACAGTAGGAACTAATACACTTCTTGATGGTGCTGGTATTGGTATTGGTTCTGCTAATATTCGTAAAACATTTACTTATAATAACTCAGCAAATACTCTAGAATCATCAATTGGTCTTGGTGTGACCAGTGGTGGAGCATTTAAAACTGGCACAAGCACTGTTTTAACTTCTACCACTCTTGGAAGTAGCGTTGTTAATTCTTCTCTGACTTCTGTTGGAACATTAGGACAATTAAATGTTTCTGGTGTATCTACATTTCAGAGTGATGTAAAACTTGGTGATAATGATAAGTTAATATTGGGTGATGGTAATGATTTACAAATCTATCATGATGGATCTAATAGCACAATTTCTGACGTTGGAACTGGAAAATTACTGATATATGGTAATGATGGTATATTCTTCCAAAGTACAACTTCTGGAGATTATTTCGCAAAGTATAATAGTGACGGTTCTGTAGAACTCTATCATGATAACTCTAAAAAGTTTGAAACTGCTGGATATGGTGCCACTGTCTTTGGAACACTACAATCACAAGGACTTAATGTTTCTGGTATTACAACATCACCAACTTACGATACTGTATCGACCAGAGTAGGGTCTGCAACTTCAACAACTACAACAACATCACAGACTGCAATTCACACTGGACTTTCTACATCCTTGTATCGTTCTGTTGAATATATGGTTCAAGGAACACGAGGAACAAATTATCATTCAACAAAGATACTTGTGATTCACGATGGCGTCACTGCTTATCTGACTGAATATGGAACTGTCTACAATAATGCAACTGTTGCAAGTTATGATGTAGATATTTCTGGAGAAAACTTAAGGTTACTTGCTACACCTTCAAGTGCTTCTTCAACGACATTTAAAGTTAGTTTCATATCGATTGTAGTTTGATAAATAGATAAAAGTGAACCATAGGGGATAGTGAACCTTGGCCGATCAGAACTTTAGGGTAAAACGTGGGTTAGAAGTAGGTGTAGGTGCAACAGTTCTAACCACGACTGCAGCAGGAAATATTGGTGTTGGATCTACTAATCCACAAGAAAGATTAGATGTTCAAGGTGGAAATGGATTTATAAGAATTGGTGAAGTTTATAGTACATATAATGGAATTACATTAAACAATAGCACTGTTGATAGTGATTACAACTTTATTTCATCACCTGCTGATCGTCGTCTCTTTATAAATTCTCCAACAGGCATTAATTTTAGAATTGCTGACGCTGATAGATTCTTATTATCATCTAGTGGAAATCTTGGTATTAACTCTACATCACCAACCTCAAGACTTGATGTTGTTGGTGACGTTAAAGTCTCTGGTGTTATCACTGCAACGACATTTAGTGGTAACGCTACAACTGCCACTTTTGCAACTAACGCTGGAATCGCAACGAATCTTAAAGGTGGACTTGTTGGTAATATTCCATATCAATCTGCTGCTGATACAACAGCATTTTTAGCAAATGGTTCTTTAGGTTCAATACTTCAATCAAATGGAGTTGGTAGTATTCCATCTTGGGTTCCTGCTGCTCCATCAAACGCAATTACTGGTCTTACAATTCGTGATGAAGGAACAATAATTGGCACTGCCAATAGTATTACTCAGTTAAATTTTGTTGGATCAACTGTATCTGCAGCTGCAACTGCTGGAATTGCAACAATTACAATTTCATTTGCAGACTTTGTTTCTACTGCTGGATTTGCAACTGTATCAGGAATATCCACAAGTGTTATAGGTGGTATTGCGTCGGTATCGCAACTGAATGTTTCTGGTGTTGGTACTGTTGGATCATTAAACATTGGTGCCACTCAAGTCATTAGTTCAGCAAGGCAACTTCAAAACATTGCTTCTCTTGATGCAACAACTACTGCAACGATCGAGAGTGCTATTGCTAATGCACCAAATACGTTCACAGATCTTCAAGTCACCGGTGTCTCTACATTTACTAATGGATCTGTATTGATTGGTTCTGGAACCTCAACAGGAACCGCATCACAAAGACTTCAGGTTACTGGTGGTGCTTATGTTTCTGGTTCTGTTGGCATCGGAAGCACAAATCCAACTTCAAAACTTGATGTAGTTGGTGATGTTAAAGTTTCTGGTGTTGTCACTGCAACAACTTTTTCTGGAACTTTATTAGGATATGCATCTACCGCTGGAATCGCAACGAATCTTAAGGGTGGATCTGGTGGAACTATTGTATATCAATCTGCTGCTGATACAACAGCATTTTTGGCAAATGGATCTTTAGGACAAGTTCTTCAAGCTAGTGGTGGAACTAATCCTCCATCTTGGGTTGATGCTGCTCCATCAAACGCAATTACTGGTCTTACAATTCGTGATGAAGGAACGATTGTCAGTACAGCGAATAGTTTCTCTCAATTAAATTTTGTTGGTAATATTGTTTCAGTTGCTGGAACAGGACCTTCTGGTATTGCAACTATTACATTTGCAGACTTTGTTTCTACTGCTGGATTTGCAACTATATCAGGAATATCTACAAGTGTTATAGGTGGTATTGCGTCGGTATCGCAACTGAATGTTTCTGGTGTCGCTACAATTGGTGTTGTTACTGCTAATAACTTATATGTTGCTGGTGTAGGAACCTTCTTATCATCAGGACTCAAGATAAGAAACCTAGCAGATACTTTCCAATATAATATTACTGGTGGTGCAATTACTGCTAATAGAACTCTCAACTTACCTGTAATCACTGCAACTGATACACTAGCAGCTCTTAATATATCACAGACATTTACTAACACACAAACATTCAACGGAACATTAAGTGCTGCATCTTTATTATCATTAAGTGGTAATACTTCAGGCACTCATCTTTTTGGAACCAATCAAACATCAGGAACACTAACATTTGGTGGAACTTCTGGAACTGGAACGATTACATTTGGTAGAGCAACAACATCACAAACAACTGATATTCAAGCAGGTGCTACTGCTTCTGGAAATACTAAAACAATTAACTTAGGAACTGGTGGTCTTTCTGGTTCCTTTACCAATATCAATATTGGGCCAACTGCTGGTGTTGGTACTGTAGTCATCAATACTACTAATAATGTTGGAATTGGCAGTCTACTACCAACTTCAGTTCTTGATGTTGTTGGTGATGCTAAGTTTACTGGAGTGGTAACTGCAACAAGTTTTAGTGGTAATGCTACAACTGCAACTGCACTTCAAAATGCAAGAGATTTTTCAATTACTGGAAATTTTGTAACTGCAACTGCAATCTCATTTAATGGTACTGGAAACGTTGCTCTTGCCGCAACAATTACTCCAAATTCAATTGGTCTTGGTACTTATACTTCTGGTGATTATGTTCAGTCAATTTCTGGAACTGCAAACCAGATCACAGTCACTAGTGGAACTGGTGAAGGTTCAACACCAACTCTGAGTGTTCCAAACCAATTTACAGCTCCAGAAGACGTTACAGTTACAAGAGATCTTCAAGTCAATCGTAACTTAAATGTTAATGGTAACATTACGATTGGTGGAACCGCTGCTGTAATTTTCTCACAATCATTAAATGTATTTGACCCAGATATTGTTCTTGGTTATAGAACTGATGCAAATGGTAATGATGTTTCTAACGATAACACAGCAAATCACGGCGGTGTTGCAGTTGCTTCTACGGAAGGAACTCCATTAGTTCAGTTATTCATTGCGGGTATTGAAACTAACCCTGCCACATATAAGAAAATTATGTGGTTCAAGTCTGGAACCTTTGCTGGACTTGGAACTGATGCTTGGTTAAGTAATTATGCTGTTGGCATTGGTTCAACTCAATTCCCAACAGGAACCAGATTTGCTTCTGGTGCCGTTCAATTTACTGAAAGTGATTTAGCAGTTGTAAGGAATATTAATGCATCAGGTATCACAACCTCTTCAAGACTTACTCTAAATGGTGCAAACTCCGCAACAACTGGTGGGGGACAAATCTACCTAAATGGGGCAAGTGGAAACCGTATTGATTTTAATACAAATGGTGCTGCTGCTCCTACATTTACAACAAGAAGTGCAGGAACCAAGATTGTTTTATATCCCAGTGTTGGTGCTTCTAAAGTTGATTATGCATTTGGTATTAACGCTAATGTTTTATGGTCCTCTGTTGAAGATTCCGGATCACAATTCAAATGGTATGCAGGAACCACACAACTCGCAGACCTCAAAGGTAGTGGTGAGTTAGTTATTGGTTCTTCAACTCTCACAGGTACAGCATCACAACTACTTCAAGTTAATAGTGGTGGATATTTTAATGGTTCTGTTGGTATAGGAACCACAAATCCAACATCAAAACTTCATGTTGTCGGTGATACTCTTGTAACGGGTGTTTCTACATTCCAAAGTGATGTGTATCTTGGGGATAATGATAAGATATTATTAGGTGATGGAAATGATTTAAGAATTTATCACGATGGAAGTAATAGTTTTGTTGAAGATTCTGGAACTGGTAATTTATATCTACAAAGTAATGCTGCTGGAATTATCTTACAAAAAACCAGTGGAAATGAAAATCTCGCAAAATTTCTCACAGATGGTGCAGTAGAACTCTATTATGACAACTCTAAAGAATTCGAAACAACTGGATATGGTGCAACGGTTTATGGAACACTTCAAACTCAACAGTTAAATGTTTCTGGTATTGCAACAGCATCAACATTAGTAGCAACAAAATCAGCATATCTTGGAAGTGATTATACAAACTCTACATTTGGTAATGGATGGATTGTTGCTGCTCCTGCATCAACAACTTATTATAAGATAGCAACACTTCCTGAAACATCTTCTGCAACATTTGACCATCTAACCATCGAAGGTGTAATGGGTGGATGGGTCAAGGACGCAATGACTCCATTCAAAATGACTTTCTCTAACAGAGATGGTTTTGATTATAAGTATGAATCTTATGGTTCAGTAAAAACTGAGGCAAGAATTATTGGTATTTCTACGAATAATACCACTGAAATTTGGGCACAACATCAGTCAAGTCAATATACAAAACTTGTTTATAATATTACAAATAGTGTCCAGGTTACTGTTGTTACAAATCCAACATCAACTACAACTGCTCCAATAGGAACAACAGTTTTTGATAGTTCTTCTGTAACTTACACACCAAGATTTATTATCAATGAGAGTGATAATGTTGGTATCGGAACTGCAAGTCCAACATCAAAACTTCATGTTGTTGGTGATACATTGATTACTGGTATTGTTAC